>Ga0214921_10004338_pt1 | contig 20921 bp, 16 predicted proteins | sample LL1505_MetaG_FD_177992 | JGI IMG/M metagenome (GOLD analysis project Ga0214921, IMG submission 177992) | Freshwater microbial communities from Lake Lanier, Atlanta, Georgia, United States - LL-1505 | ecosystem: Environmental > Aquatic > Freshwater > Lake | place: USA: Georgia | collected...
CGAATAGGCCGAACCCTGTAGGAGGCGCCCCTATTGGAAGGGCCTTGATCGCCGGTGCTGAAAGAGGCGTAACTTGCGCCAGCAATGTCATCAGATGAGCCCCAATAGTAGTTCGCCACGAATCCTGCGGCACCAGTACCGACGTTTATGTTTCCTGTGTTATTGCACAAGGTTGCATCCGATACCCATGCCTGCCCTTTTAACCATTTACACATTTGGTTAAGTTCATCTCTAGCTGGCAGATGCCAATCTGATCTGTTTCCACCTGAGTATGCTCGAGCGATACCTGCAGCCGAATCCGCTGTTACAGCCTTAATCGCTTCCGAGTTCTTATATCCAGACCCAATTCCAGTTCCACTTGCACCGGGGACTTGATCTAAATTAGCAGACCATGTTCTGGCTGAATCATTTGCGGCGACCCCATTATTTGACCAACCGCTTGGTGCAGCTTCAAGATACTTGCAATTTGAGGAACACATCGATCCCGTTGCGCTCTCTTGAGTAAAGGTTGTCGCCGCAACATAGAAGATTGTTCCTCCGCCTGGACCAGTATCTCCGACCCGACAGGTGAAAGTGCTTCCATCGCAGTAGCCAAGTGTTCTAGGAAACTCTGCAGTAATTGCTCCAGAGTTTGCCAAGTGAGTAACACGTGTTGCACCTGCAACTGTGAAGAAGTTTGCAGCCACTCCCGTTAATGTGTAGCCAGCTGTTGGTGTCAGAGTAATGATTGCTGTGTAGAAGTTTGCACCGGCAAAGTTACCTACTAGTGGAGGGCCACCATCGATAAACCAGGAAACAGTTCCGGTATACCCAGTTCCTGCAGTTGTTGTAGTCACTGGAGTTGCACCGGCAACCGGCACAGTAACTCCTGCGATTGCTGCAACTGCGATCACCGTTGGGGTCGGTGTAGGCGTTGGTTCTGCCACAACCGGAGCTGGCGGAGGTGGCGGAGGTGGCGGCGTTGCTGTTGTTATGGAGGAGGAATTGGCAGATTCTGGTGAAGCACCAGCTGCATTATTTGCGACTAATGTAAATGTGTAAGAGGTCGAATGAGTTAGGTTTGAAATGTTGATGGTTCCACTTGCTGATTGATATACAGTTGTTTGTAATCCACCTGGGTTGGATCTTGCAACATATGAAGTAATTGGTGATCCACCATCATTTATGGGTGCTGTAAATGTCAATTGTGCCGTGTTAGTGCCGGTAGCAACTACTTTTGTAATGGTTGGAGTGCTTGGGATTGTTGGTGCCATGGTTGGTTTAGACGAGATAGAGGCAGGTGATGAGCCTTTACTGTTGATGGCAACTACGGTAAATGAGTAAGTATTTCCTGGAATCAAACCCGAGAACTTAGCCGCTTTGATCTGATCAGGTTTGTACGTGGCCTTGAATTCGCCAGGGGCTGATGTAACTAGGTAAGAGGTGACTCTTGCACCGCCGTCTTCTTTTGGCGCTGATATTTCAAGTGTTGCTGTTCCGAGTATTCCCATTGCAACTGATGTAATCGTTGGCGCAACGGGTGGTCCCAGAGGTCTTTGCCATAGTGATGTTATTTGAGTTTTTGAATTACAAGCAGAACGTGTGCGAATCATTTGTAGATTCGAACTTTTACTAATGCAGGTTTTCAGATCCAGAAACTCAGAACCTGGTGTACCTGATGGCGCAGTTCCCTTTTGAAACCAAGTTCTACTCTCATAGAGTCTTTCGTTACACTTTCCAGTTTTAGAGATCATCTGAAAACCTGTTTTTAGACTGGTGCAGATTGTCAATACTTTTTGTACTGGAGGAGCTGAAGCATTAATTGGTATCGCTGACACTAGAGGGGATGAAACCATCGCGCAAAGAAGCAGGCAGACTAATTTCCTCACTGACTTTACGCTTTCCCCTTGAAATAGGCCACGGTAAATAGTCGAGCAGGCAGAGTCGGGTTACTCGTTAGGGGTTGAGATATACAACCTTTTACGGTGCTTTTTTCTATGAAAACCTAACTGGCTAGTTAATTGATGTCATCATTATCATGTGAAAAATGCACGCCTGATAATGGTTGAAGATGATCCATTCACCCGTGCAACCCTGGGTGATGCCTTAGCAACCCATGGCTTTGATATTCGAGCACGGGTCGGAACAGCATATGAAGCGATGGAAGCCCAACGTGTTCATACGCCACAGGTGGCGTTATTAGATCTTGATCTTGGTGTTGGTGCATCTGGAATTGATGTTGCAATTGCACTAAGGGAAAAGAATCCCAATATTGGAATTGTCTTTCTTACGACCTATAAAGACCCTCGGTTGCTCAATTCAAATCTACCCAGTGTGCCTGAGGGTGCCATCTTTCTAAACAAGCTTCAAATGAATTCGACTGCGAAGATTGCATTCCAGATTTCTTTGGCAATTGTTAAGCCACTTGCAAAACGCGCTTTGCCTTGGATTCGTCGTAGTCCCCTTAGCTCTATGTCTGCCATCCAAATCGAAATTTTAAAAGACATCGCAGCTGGCTTAAGTACATCCGAGATTGCACGTAAACGTGGAGTGTCTGAACAAGCGATTGATCGGTCAATCACGAGAATTTCAAAGAATCTAGGCATTCCCAAGTCAGCCGACTCAAACCTTCGAGTACAGATAGTTCGGGCCTACTTTAAAAATAAAGGTCAAGGTCTTTGAGTGAAGAGAACCCCGTGGCTCTCATGGAGGTTGTACTTCTTAACTATCCCTATTGATGTAATCGTTTTATTGCTATCGAGCGATCATGCGAGTACAGGGTCTAGTGATTTCTTACGGTGGGCAATCCTTTCGCTCATTGCCCATGGTTCGATAGCTCCAGTTGTTGCGCTAGCACATTTCTTTACCTCAAAATTTCAAAGCTGGAAAATCGATTTGGTGGCCTTGGTTCTGCTCGGAATAGTCAGAGGAATAGCAATTAATGTCGGTTTTGAAATTCTGAATATAGAACCGCAAGTTTCTGCTCTGTACAAGGTGCTCAACTCAGCGATTTCCCTGCCCTTGTGGTTTATTGGAGTTGCAGTTTTTGTAGAGTCGCGCCGCCAGTTTCAAAAGGAATTTGAGGCACTTTTCCTGCGTTCTGTCCGAAAAGAGCAGACATCAGAAGATATGCAAAATCTGAATCCAGTGGCAGATGATGGAGAACTGATCCAGCATCTTCAAGCTGTTGCCTCAGGGTTGGCATACGAAATAGAAGGAGTCTTGAGCCAGCCAGCATCACAGGTCGATTATGCGAAGCAAGCGAGCAAGATTCAAGATCTCATCAACAGCGAGTTACGGCCTGCTAGCGCAAAATTATGGAATGGCTCGACTCTAACTGCGCCAAAACTTTCTATTCCGACTTTAGTAAGAATTTCTCTACTATACCAAAAGTTGAAGGTATTCACAGCATCCCTCTTATTTGCTCCGTACATCTTTATTGGACTTAATGGCACCTTGGGCTGGCGGTTGGCTGGTATCGAAACTCTTTTGGCCACAAGCTTTAACATTCTAGTTTTCTTGGTTTGTGAAGCACTTTTTAAGAATGGGCTCCTTAATCGAAGGTTTACAAACGTAGCAATTGTGGGATTAAGTTACGTGATACCTTTCATGGCGATCGTGTTTCTTCTCCCTTCTAGTATGTTTTGGACAGATAGTGTCGCAACCATATTTTTCTATCAGCTTTTCTTGACCGCTAGTCACATCTTGATTCTTCTGGGCTTGAATCTCTACAAATTATTGGGGCAACAAAGAGCGGCCGTGCTTCAGAGTTTTGAACAAATCATTGAAGGTAATCAAATAGCTCCCGTTTCAGAAGCTGATTTAATAGCAGTTAGAGATATTGATCTTGCCCGATATTTACATGGCGAGTTGCAGGCTGGATTGATTGCAACAAGTCTGCTTCTGCAACGTGCTTCAAAAACGGGAGATACGGATCTTGCTCGTCACGCTCTCAGAAGCGCGGCAAATATCCTTCGCCAAGATCATGCGCGAATTTCGCAATCAAGAATTTCTTCTCCGCAGGCCAGATTAGAGAAGATATCAACTGGCTGGAGAGGAATAGCCGAAGTAAGGATTGACCTAAATTGGATTGATCACCTAGAAACATCGGTACAAAATGATGTGATCGCATTAATTGACGAGGGAGTTTCCAATGCGATTCGTCATGCCAAGGCAAGCGTGATTTCGGTTAGTGGCACCCGTGAAGAAGGCATTGTCCACCTTGAAATTAGTTCAGATGGCTCGGGCATGACAGAACAAACCCCAGGTTTAGGAACTAAGTTGTTTAATGAATTGACTAGTTCCTACACATATTCAAGGCAAGGCGAACAAAATCTATTGAAGTTTTCGGTTCGCGGCGCTCCACTTGTCGAGTCGTGAATGCACTTTCTGTGCACTTGCTCCCCCAATAGAGGCTGTTTTGGAAGGGCGTCGGAACATAAGTTGTTAGTTGTGACTGCGTCAACCACGCTTAACCGTGCTACTCCCAGTCATCGCTTCCGAACTCATAATTCCGTCGTCGTCGGTTCGAGCCCGACCCGCCCCACTGAAAAGTTTTAGTCTCAGAACTAGAAGAAAGTTTGATTCGTGTGAAGATTACTTCTACCAGAATTGCCACTGAAGCCGATGCAAAAGCGATCGCTGAAATTGCTAATGAACATGAGCTCAGCGTTGACAGCAAAAGCACATTGTTTAGTGAACAAGCCGCACTTGATTTTATAACTGGTTACATCGATCCCAGCGTTACTTACTTATTGGGAATTGATGAGGAGCCAGGTTTTTCTATCGTAGTGAACTTGCACCCCGATTCGGTAAAGCACAAATACTTCACAGATATTTATGCACACCCACGTTTAGAGAACTTAGAAGACGTAGTGCTCTGGGCAATTGAGTTGGCGCAATCAGAGAACCCAGACTGGGAAATGTGGCCAGGTGCAAACTTTCTTGATCAACGTTTGCAGCGCGCTTGGACAAACCACGGATTTGAATTCTTGAGGCACTACTACACAATGCGAATGGAAATCACTTCAGCACCCACAATCAGACAAGTTCCAGAGCTTGAAATCCGCACCTTGGATGTCACAAATCCAGACAATGTTGCGCTCTGGCATAAGGTCCACCAAAACGCATTCTCAAAACACTTCGGGTTTGCACCACGAGAACTAGATAAGTGGAGAGAGCTTGTGATTGAAGATGTCTTTCTTGATCACAGTGGTGTCTTTGTTGCATTCATCGATGATCAACCAGTTGGCTTTTGTCAGTGCACTGACGAATACGCTGAAGAAAACAAAGGCTATATCTCGATCCTTGGTGTAGCACTGGAGTACCAGGGCTTAGGAATCGGCGAAGCGCTCTTGCAAACCGGAATTTCACATAGCGCCACAAAGGGATATGGCTCGCTAGAGCTGAACGTAGACACAGGAAATGAAACTGGTGCTTTAAAGCTTTACGAAAAAGTCGGGCTTAAACCTGAATCCTCTTGGATCCAATTGCACCGACCTCATCGCGGCAGTTCCTGAAACCTTGGCGAAGTTACTCAAGCGTTAAGCCAAGAATCGCATGTGGGGCTAACTCTCAATTGAACACAAAACACTTCACTTAAAAATTACTCGGCGTAACCTTGCAGGTATGAGTGATCGCGTATTAGTAATCATTGATGATCCTTTTGAACTCTCTAGCGTAGGTGCTGCGTTGAAACTTCATGGCGTAGATGTTGTCGGGGAAGCGCGTAAAAAAAGCACAGCAATTAATTTGTTTAGAAGTTTGCAGCCCCACGTCCTTCTCATTGACATGCACAAGAGCCAAGAGCATTCCGTCGACATTGCTCATGAAATCCGCAAAGAGTCACCTGGAATTGGTGTGGTAATTCTTGTTCCTTGCGCGGATATGAGATTGATAGGCGAAGATCTTGCACATATCCCGGCGGGTACATTGCTGGTTCTAAAAAATTCTCTCAGCAGTTTGACGGCGCTATGCGATGTCATTTCAGCATCTCGCACATTTGAGAAAGATGCTCCAGTGGCTTGGGTAAATGGTGGAATAACTCTGCGTAACAAAGAATCCCATTCACTGATGTCTTCTTTGTCAGACATACAAATACAAACTCTTCGTTACGCCGCTGCAGGGCTAACCAATGCCGAGATCGGACGTTTACGTTTTGTCAGTGAAAAAGCTATCGAGCAGATCTTGTCTAGAGTCGCCATTGCTTTGAATATTCAGCCAGATCACAGAAAAAATATGAGAGTTCAGTTAGTTAATGAGTTTCACCAATGGATTGGCGCGCCCACTCACTAAGAGAAAGCTTCTGTTCGCCTTCACGGGTAAAGTTGCCTTCTATGGAGATCGAGCAAATTCGCAGTCGTTGGAATGATGTGCTGGATACTCTCGAATCTCATAACAGAGTTGCCTGGATTGCCTACTTTGATGCTCGCGTTATTAGTTTTGAAGATGGCGTATTAACTCTTGATTTTTCAGATAGCCGTAAGTTTGCAACTTCTCATGAGTATTCAGAAACTCGCCCAAACCTCAAGGCCGCACTTGTCTCAGCTATCCACGAGGTCCTTGGTTTAACTGTAGATATTAGGGAACAATGAAGTTAAAAGTATTTCTATTGGCTACAACTCTCTTTGTCGGAGTCGCAGGTGCGCCACAATCTCTTGCCGCTACCTCGGTTTTAAGTATGCAGGTTCGACAGACGCCTAGTGCCTCTGAATCCTTGTTGACTATGTACGGCGATCTAAAGCCTAACAAGTCTGGCGTCACGGTGAAGATTCAAGTTGATACAAATGGAAAATGGACGACTACACGGTTTGCAACAAAAGTGACAAAAGTGGGAACCTGGAAAGTTACCGCCCTTGCAACCGCACTTGATGCACAAGTGAGATACCGAGCAGTTACCGAAATAGCTGGAAAGAGCGTGTACTCCCCGATCCGCGCAATTGCAGTGAAGCAGCAACCTGAACTTTCAAATGCCGAGCCCGCACAATTTATAGATTTAAAGGGTCCGGGTGGTCGCATTCATGGCACCGATGTAAGCCGCTGGCAACATCCCAATGACAAACCAATTGATTTTGTAAAAAAGTATGAAGCTGGAATGCGATTTGTATTCATTAAAGCATCAGATACACGCGAGACTGCAGATCGTCTTGCAGTCAAATATGCAGCTATGGATCATTACGCAGCTCAAGCTGCGGGACTGTACACCGGCTTTTATCATTACGCCGTTCTGCCGGATGTAACTATTCCTGAAGAAATCAAGCAGGATGCATTAGCCCAGGCACAAAAGGTTGTGTGGCGGCTAGCTTCTATGGGTGGTTATTCAGATCGAGATTTACCGTACGCATTAGATCTTGAAAACAAATGTGTTCGGTATTCATCTGGTGGTGTGTGTGTAAAAAATGCAACAAGGAGCGCCGTAACTTTGTGGGCGTTGACATTCTTGGCATCTCTGAAGGAAAAAACAGGCCGAACACCATTTCTATATTCATACCCAAATTTTCTTGAAGGCTCAATGGTTCGATCAAAAGAGCTTGCACAATACCCATTGTGGCTTGCCCAATACGGAATCGATCCTGCAAATCCAATTAACCAGCCAGGTGTAAAGCCAGGTGGCTGCTTTGTGCATTCATGGACTGGTGCCAACTGTGATTCACAATGGACTGTTTGGCAGTATTCATCATGTGGAATTGCACCAAAGTACGGAGTTCCTGGAAATAGATTAGATCTCAACGTTTTCCGCGGAACTCCATCATCGTTTCTGGAATTAGTAAAGGGCGTATGGAAGCCAACTCTGGTTGATTTAATGCCTCAACAAGAAGCCACAACAATGAATTTGGCTAATCAAAGTTCGACTACCACTAATAAGCCCGCAACTTTTAGAGTCACAGTCACGCGACCTACTGGATTACCTGTTGTAACAGGTGATGTGAAATTTGTTTTTGATAAATCAACAACACCTGACATCAAGCCCACTCAACGTATTCTGCGCGAAACAAGTGGAGGTTGGACCCTTGAACTCAGAGGTGTTCCTGCCGGAAGTTTTAAGGGAAAGATTGTCTTTGAAGATGTTTCTGGAACCCATGCAACATCTACCGTTGATGTGAACTTTGATGTGGTGCAGGGCCCAACGCCAACTCCGAAGCCAACGCCTTCACCAACTGCGACTAAGAAGCCAAATCCAGATAGTTGCCGAGGGCAGATTAAGAATTAGCCTCAAGCAGCTCATCTAGCGCTGCAAGTTCGCGATCGACAAGCTCTTCATATGCCGCAACTGATTCTTTGCGTTCCTTTGCGCTCCAACCCAAGACTGGTGCAATAAGAATTGCAACTTCTTCGGCTAGGTCAACACCATGACCTTCGGCTTCAAAAGCCAAACGTGTGCGGCGTGAAATCACATCGTCAACGGTTCGTGCACCTTCATGGGATGCGGCGTAAACGATCTCTGCCTTGATATATGGAAGTTCAGCGTCCAACTTCTTTGCAAGCTTTGGTTCTTCGGCGATAATTTCAAGAATTTCGCTAATCAAAGAGCCATAGCGGTTAAGTAGATGCGTAACTGTCTCAACATCTAATCCTGATTCTTGAGCAATGCGTTCTCTTTGTTGTTCAAGGGCAAAATAGCCATCTGCTCCAACTAGCGGAAGTTTCTCGGTGACTGAATCTTGTGTGATTCGACGAAGTTCAATAACTGCGCGATCAACAACATCCTTACCCATAACTCGATACGTTGTGTACTTTCCACCGGCGATTGAAACAAATCCAGCGGCTGGACGATCAACGGTGTGTTCGCGTGAAAGTTTTGTCGTTGTTGCACTCTTTACATTTGCAACCAACGGACGCAGTCCCGCATAAACGCCGATGATTTCTTCAGCCTTTAGTTTTGGCTCTAAAACTCGGTTGGCTTGATCAAGAATGTATTGAACATCTTCTCTGGAAGCGCATGGTTCTGCGCGATCTCCATCGTAAGGAGTATCTGTTGTTCCAACAATCCACTTGTCTCCCCATGGAATCAAGAAGAGGACAGAAACCGCAGTCTTTAAAATGATTCCGGCATCAGCTTTGATTGCAGAACCAGGCAGCACAATGTGGACACCCTTGCTCATAGTTACGCCATAGCCTGGTGTTAGTTCAAATTTTTCATGCAGCTCATCGCTCCAGATACCTGCGCACATAATTGTGGCCCCGGCTTTGATTGCAATCTTCTTTCCGGTTTCAAGATCTCGTGCATTAACACCGACAACTCGTTTACCTTCGCGAATCAATGTTTCGGCGGCAACGCGAGTTGCAATAATTGCACCATGGCGTGCGGCTGTGCGAGCAACCGACATCGTGTGTCTTGCATCATCAACCTGAGCATCAAAGTACTTGATTGCGCCTGTAACAATGTCATGGCGCAGTGAAGGAGCAATAACATTAATTTGTTTTTGGCTCAGGTGCTTATGCCACGGCAAGGCACGTTGGAATCCCCGAAGTGCGTCGTACAGTGCAAGACCAGCACCAACGTAAGTGCGCTCTTTCAACTTTTCAGTCAGTGGAAATAGAAATCCAACAGGCTTTACAAGGTGCGGGCACAGTGTTGCAACCATTAACTCGCGTTCATGCAACGCTTCGCGGACAAGTTTGAAGTCATACTGTTCTAGATAGCGCAGACCGCCGTGGATCAACTTGCTGGATCTGCTTGAAGTTCCAGATGCAATATCTTGTGAATCAATCAGGGCAACTTTGAGTCCTCGAGATGCTGCATCAAGGGCTGCGCCAACGCCGGTAACTCCCCCGCCAATAACCAGAATGTCGAATTGCTCGGTGGCTAATTGTGAGACGGCAGATTCACGCTGGTCTGGGCCAAGTTGCGACAAGAACATATGCGTTGAATCTCCGTTACGACTGAGTACTCTAAGACTAACTTAAGGCGAGAGGTTTTGTGCATCGTGGCTTATATCGGCAGCTTGGATCAAGGAACCAGCAGCACTCGATTTATGATTTTTGATCATTCGGGCCAAGTTGTTGGACAGCATCAAATGGAACATCGCCAAATACTGCCTCAGGCAGGTTGGGTCGAACATGATGCTGCTGAAATTTGGGAACGGGCCCAAGAGGTTATTGCTGGAGCGCTCAAACAAGCCAACATTTTGGGCTCAGATCTGGCAGCGATCGGCTTAACTAATCAGCGAGAAACAACTGTCGTCTGGGATGTAACAACGGGCCAGCCTTTGAGCAATGCCATCGTGTGGCAAGACACCCGAACAACTGATTTCTTAGCAACTCTGACCCAAGCGCAACAAAGCGATATCCGCCATAAAACCGGTTTAACTATCGCCCCGTACTTTGCCGGAAGCAAGATGAATTGGTTCTTGTCTAATGTTCCAGCAGCATCTGGCGAAAATGCCAGATTCGGAACTATTGATTCATGGTTGCTCTGGAACTTGTCCGGCGGTGTTCGCGGCGGAGTACATGCAACTGATGTCACTAACGCGAGTCGCACGCTTTTAATGAACCTAGAAACCTTGGATTGGGATCAGGAACTGCTTTCAATATTTGGAGTTTCACGTGCGGCACTTCCTGACATTAAATCCTCATCTGAAGTTTATGCGATGACCGATCCCCATGGACCGTTTGGTACATCAATACCTATCGCTGGAATTTTGGGAGATCAGCAAGCAGCAATGGTGGGGCAGGTTTGCTTTGAAAGAGGCGAATCAAAGACAACCTACGGCACTGGAAACTTTGCATTGTTAAACACCGGAACTGAAATCGTTCGTTCAAAAAATGGTTTGTTAACCACGGTGTGTTTCAAGCTTGGTGATCAGCCAGCACATTACGCGTTAGAAGGATCAGTTGCTGTGACTGGCTCTGCGATTCAGTGGCTACGAGATCAATTAGGAATTATTTCAAACGCTGCTGAAACCGAAGGTTTGGCCTCATCAGTTACAGATACTGCTGGTGTGTACTTTGTTCCAGCTTTTTCTGGACTCTTTGCTCCATATTGGCGCAGCGATGCACGTGGCGTGATTGTTGGTCTGACACGTGCGGCAACTAAGGCCCACCTTGCCCGAGCAGCACTTGAAGCAATTTGCTATCAAACGCGAGATGTCATGGATGCCATGGTTGCCGACAGTGGCGTACCGATGAAAGAGATGCGTGTAGATGGCGGAATCACTGCAAACTCTTTGTGTATGCAGATGCAGGCAGATGTCATGGGAATCGATATCACTCGACCATTAATCGGGGAAACAACCGCGTTGGGTGCGGCTTACGCTGCCGGACTTGCTGTTGGTTTCTGGTCATCTACTGATGAAGTAAGAAAACAATGGAAGCAATCAAGGCGTTGGAGTGCAACTAGCACTGAACAGCAGCGAAGCATTGGTTATGCCGGATGGAAAAAGGCTGTCGAGCGAACTTTAAATTGGATTGATTAAGCCTTAGTAATTTCAATAACAAAAGCGTTTGCTGGTGCCAAAATCGGCGCAGTTACACCAATTGAAGCAAGAGCAGAACCCGACATTGTTATGCCACTCATCCAATCGGGTGGAGTGATCAACATAAAGCGTGGCTTTCCAGCAGGATAAACCGCTTTTATTGTGTAACTAGCAGCCTGATCCAACCCTGGGAACTTAAGTGGTGCTGGATGAATTGAAACTGTTGGTGTTAACTGAACATAAGCAAAGATTGCTCGTGAAAGATCATGGGCGGTAACACCATGCAGATAGGCATGGGTTTCAGGATAATCAACGCGAACCATCTTTCCAGAATGTAAGTGTGCGCGATTTTCTTTGTAGTACTTTGCCCACGTAGCTAAATACTTTCGCTCTTCGCCAGTTGCTTCAGTGATATTCCATTCGATTCCAGCATGACCAAATAGAGCTGTTGTCGCACGCATTGATAGTTCTAGAGTGCGGCCAGTTTGGTGTCCATGGGTTGGTCCGATGTGAGTTCCTAGAAGTTCAGGAGCAATAACTTGCGCAGTCCAGCGCTGAATAGTTTGGCGCTCCAACGCATCGTTGTTATCGCTGGTCCAGAAACGATCAACTAGATCAATTACTCCTAGATCAATACGTGCTCCCCCAGATGCGCACGATTCGATCTCTAAACCTGCATGACGTGCCTTAAGTTCGGCAAACAAACGATAAATTGCTTGTGTTTGGCGATGCACGCCAGCTTGACCAAGATGGCCCGCATCAACCAGTACGCGATTGTGATCCCACTTTATGTAAGCAATGTTGTGTGCAGCAAGGACTGCAGAAGTTTGCTCCAGCACATGCTTGAATGCCCCTTCATGACTAAGGTCTAGAACTAATTGATGTCTCCACAGTGGTGGAACGCGATCGCCTTCATGCAAAATCCAATCGGGATGTGCGCGGTAAAGATCAGAGTCTGGGTTAACCATCTCGCCCTCAAACCAAAGACCAAATTCGATTCCCTTGTCATTGATGTACTTAATGATTGCCGACAAACCATTCGGCCACACCGCTGGATCTATGACCCAATCACCAAGTCCTGCGCGATCATTTCTACGTGAATGAAACCAGCCGTCGTCCAAGACGACGCGTTCAATTCCAACTTCTGCCGCAACATCGACAAGTTCTTTGATCTTTTCTTCGTTGTGGTCAAAGTACAAGGCTTCCCACATATTGAGCGTTAATGGGCGTGCTCGCTTGGGATGCATTGGTCTAGCGCGCAGGTGTGAGTGATAAGCGCTACTGACGCCGTCTAGACCTTCGGAAGAGAAAACCGAAACTAGTGCAGGTGCCTCGTAGGTTTCACCAGGTGCAAGGATTAATTCGCCTGGAAGCAATAATTCGCCAGCTCCGATAGAAACCGATCCATCAAAAAGTTTTTCAACTAGGTAATGTGAATTTCCGCTCCAAGCAATACTTGTTGCCCAAGCATTACCTGACTGAAATGAAGTTTGCGCAGTCAATGCAATATCGGCAATAGAAAAATTGTGACCGCTCCGGCCTTCTCTAGATTCACGTACCCAGGTGCCTGTTGCAATATCTTTTCTTTGCAGATTTCTTTCATTTGACCAACGTCCAGCAAAATCTAAAGTTTGTGTTGCTTCTTTTGGTAATGGAAGCCAATGAATAAATTCGTTGAGGCAATAATCAGTTGATCCAAGATTCTTAACAGAAGCGTTTTGCGTCAAGACTCCATGAGTGTCTAAAGAAAAATTAAGAACTACTTCTAGCTCTGCATGAAAGTCTCGCAATGTCACGATCACATTATTTGCACTGTGATGAAAATCAGTTACTTCAAACTTAGTTGACCAAGCTTTTCCTAATCGGTGTCCAGACAAAGTTGGACGACCCAAAAAACCACGGGAGCTTTCGCGCATGATTCCTGGAAATTGAGGAACGTCCCAAGAACTATTTGCAATTGAAGGGCGGATCGCTGTTTGAACTGATGCTAAATCTCCATGAAGAACTGCGCCCCAGTGTTGAATCATCAGGGCTCCATCGACAACTTCGAGCAACAATGAAGATGTAGGGGCGCTCAATAGTGCAGATTGCTTGCTCACAAAGGTAGAGTAACGACACTATGAGCGAGAGTAAAAAACTTAACGCCGGCGTCACACGAAATGATCGCCAAATGGCCGATGGGCGAATTATTCGTTATTACGACACCGCAGGCCAAGCGCGTACAGCTCAAGATTCTCGCCCCCAAGAGGATCAGCCAGGAATCGGAGAACTTCGACTAGATCCATTGGTGAATGAATGGGTCGCTATGGCGGCGCATCGTCAAGGAAGAATTTTCCTTCCGCCCAAAGAGTTATGTCCTTTGTGTCCCACCACCGGTGAGCTACTCACGGAAATTCCAGAATCAGATTTTGAAGTAGTTGTCTTTGATAACCGATCTCCATCATTGCGCCCTCCTGTCGGAGATTGGGCGCTGCCTGACATTGTTGGACCCGATACAGATTTAGGAACAGCTGCAGGAAAATGTGAAGTAATTTGTTTTACCGCCGAACATGGCAATGCGTTTAAGGACTTATCTGCCCAACGCGTTCGGGTGCTGCTGGAAGCGTGGATTGATAGAACCGCAGAATTGTCGAAGGAAAGTTTTATTCAGCACATTGCACCTTTTGAAAACCGTGGCGAAGAAATTGGCGTAACTCTTTCTCACCCACATGGACAGATTTATGCGTATTCCTATCTACCGCCGCGCGTAGAGAAGATGTTGGCAGCGGCCAACAAGTACAAGCAGGAAAATGGCAAGGTCCTCTTTGACGAAGTTGTAGCACGCGAAATTCTTGATGAGGAAAGAATTGTTGCGCGTAATGAAAGATGGATCGCTTTTGTTCCATACGCGGCTCGCTATCCATTTGAAATTCATGTAACACCGCTCAACCCTGTGGCTGATTTAACTGAGCTGACAGAGGCAGACCGAGATGCATTCCCTGAAATCGCACTTGAAGTAACCCGACGGTTAGATGGTGTTTTTGGAATTGAAATGGCATACATCGCAGCGTGGCATCAAGCACCTGTGCGTGTTGGACGAGATGTTCTTCGGTTGCATTGGCAGATCACAAGTGTTCGACGCGCTCCTGGCAAGTTGAAGTACTTAGCGGGATCTGAATCAGCAATGGGTGCTTTCATTATGGATATGCGGCCCGAGCAATCTGCGGCGCAGCTTCGCGAAGTAGTTTTGTAATGCGCATTCTGGTCACCGGTGGAACTGGCTACATCGGATCTACTGCAGTTGAGGTTTTACTCAGCCAAGGTTATGAAATCTCAATTCTTGATGACTGCAGCATGGGACATGCCGATACCGTGCCTGCGGGTGTGCGTTTTATCGAAGGCTCACTTTTAAATCCAGCACAAGTTGCTGATGCACTGACTGGTTGCGACGCAGTTATGCACTTTGCGGGCAAATCTCTAGTTGGCGAATCAGTGGAAAAGCCTGACCTCTATCAATCCGTAAATGTTGATGGAACTCGGATTCTGCTTGATGAGATGCGTAAGCAGTCGATTACGAAGATTGTCTTTTCTTCATCTGCGGCAACCTACGGAGAGCCAAAAGTTGTTCCAATTCTTGAAACAGCAGAAAACCAACCAACTAATCCATACGGTGCGACAAAGTTAGCAATTGATCACATGATTACCAATGAGGCAGCCCAGCATGCAATCTCTGCGGCGTCTCTTCGTTACTTCAATGTTGCTGGTGCGCTTAAGGCCGAACGCGGCTGGTTAGCAGAACGCCACAATCCAGAAACTCATTTAATCCCAAATGTTTTGCGTAGTACCCAAGCTAATCCAGTCAAGATTTTTGGTACAGATTGGCCAACTGCTGATGGCACCTGCGTACGTGACTATGTTCATGTCATTGATTTGATTGATGCACACATTAAAGCTTTGAAATCACTAGGAAAGCCTGGTCATGAAATTTACAACTTGGGAAGTGGTTCAGGTTATTCAGTTCGCGAAGTTGTAAAAGCGGCAAGTGATGCAATTGGGCACCAGATTCCTTTTGTAGATTCACCTCGACGGGCTGGTGATCCTGCTGTTCTGATTGCTGATATCTCTAAGGCAAAAAAGTTGCTGAACTGGGCTCCAACCCGTGACATGACAACCATGGTTGCCGATACCTTAAATTCAATGGCGTAACAATGAGCCAGATCGAAAAGAAATTTCTAGAAACCTTTGGTGTAGAACCAGACCTGGTGGCTGCCGCACCTGGTCGAGTAAATCTGATTGGTGAACATATTGATTACAGCGATGGTTTTGTTTTGCCATTTGCTATCAAGGATCGAACTCTTGTTGCCGCCAGAAAACGTAATGACTCGACGGTTCGCATTGCATCTGCCCAACGCCGAAACAAGATAGTGACCGTTGACATCAGCAAGGTGAAACCAGGATTAAAGGGCGAATGGGAGCGTTACGCGCTGGGAGTTCTTTGGGCTTTAGGTGTTAAGGCAGGCGTTGATTTGTTAATTGATGGCCACGTTCCACTAGGTGCTGGCTTGTCTTCATCTGCAGCTCTTGAATGTTCTGTTGCAACAGCGATGAATCACCTTTTTGAATTGGGATTTAACCTTGAAGAATTAGCACGATTGACTCAAAAAGCTGAGAATAAATATGTCGGTGTTCCCTGCGGAATCATGGATCAATCAGTTTCATTAATGGCAACCCAGGGTTCGGCTTTGTTACTCGATTGCCGCGATCTATCCACTAAAAATATTCCCTTCGATGTCGCATCAAGTGGTTTAGAACTTTTAATCATTGACACCCAAGCACATCACGCCTTAACTGATGGTGGATATGCAGAACGTCGAGCTTCATGCGAGTCGGCCGTCGCCAAGCTTGGAATAACATCTTTACGCGAATTAACTATGGAGCAATTAGAAAAGTCACGTGGATTACTTACTGAAACAGAGTTTGTCCGCGCCCGCCATGCGGTGACGGAAATGAAGCGCGTTCTAGATTGCGTTCAGGCCCTTAGTGATTCAAATTTTGCCTTAGTTGGAGAATTAATCAATCAATCTCACGCTTCTTTGCGAGATGATTACACAGTTTCTTGCCCAGAACTAGACACGGCAGTTGATGCAGCTTTAGCTGCAGGTGCTTTGGGCTCTCGCATGGTCGGTGGTGGTTTTGGTGGAAGTGCAATCGCGCTAATTCAGGCAAGTAAAACTACTGAAACAATTAGAGCCATTGAAAAAGCTTTTTCAAGTAAGGGATTTAAAGCACCGCGCTTTTTTACCTCTTTGCCAAGTCAAGGCGCAGAGCTTCTTTCGCGTCGTTGATTACAACGGGGTAATTGAAAGAACTTCTACCCCACCAATTGCTCCCAAAACATTGAGCAAATCGGTCGGATCATTTCCTGGCACTGCAACGGTGATGTCATCGTAACCACGACCATCTTCTGATTTCACAACTGCGAGCGCACGAATGTCCCCGCCGGCTGCACCAATTGCCGAAGCTAAAAGCCCCAAAGAACCAGGACGATCTGGAAGAGCTACGTTTAGTTGAAATAGTGCCATGGGTTAACAATACCCTGACACTATTTCAACCTCAGCCAATTAATTTGAAGGCGCAGTTCCTAGAATCACTTTGAAGCTCTGCGTGCCACCTGTTGGCAGATTGACAGTCACAGTGATCGTGGATCCTGGCGCATATGAACGGATCTTTACAATCGCACCCACCTGATCTGCAATCTTTACTCCATCGATTGCTGTGATTACTGAGCCCGCAGGTATTCCTGCCTTTTCAGCTCCTTCATTAGGACTTAAGCGTCCAATCTTTGCTCCAGTTCCCGTAAAGGTGGTGTCAAAGAAAACTCCTAGGACTGGACGTGTTGATTTACCCGTCGCAATCAATTCATCAACGACACGCTTAGCCTCATTGATCGGTATTGCAAAGCCAAGACCAATGCTGCCGCTCGTTCCGCCTGAAGACAAAGTAGCGATTGCTGAGTTAACTCCGATGATTCTTCCCTGTGAATCAAGCAACGCACCCCCTGAATTACCTGGGTTAATCGCAGCATCAGTCTGGATTGCATTTACATATGATTCAGATCCTAAAGAACCAGCTGTAACTGGACGATTTAATGCTGAAACAATTCCACTTGTAACTGTGCTTGCAAGGCCTAAAGGTGAACCAATTGCAACAACGGATTCACCAACGCTGATCTTTGAAGAATCTCCAACAGTGACAATTGGAAGGTTTCCACGATTAACTTTTAATACCGCTAAGTCATAAGCAATATCTCGACCCACTATCTGGGCTGGGATTGTGTCCCCATTTAGTAATTCAACTGTAATAACCCCAGACGTTGCTGCCGATGAAATGACGTGATTATTAGTGACAATGAATGATGAAGTGCGGTCAGATTTATAGACCCAGCCACTTCCGCTTCCTCCGCTTGTTCCGGAGACAACCTTTATTGACACTACAGATGGTGTCACCAAAGATGCAATGCTTTTCACATCCGAAGTTGGGGAACCTAGTGTCAGTGATGTACGAGTAGATGAGCAGGCATTTGAACCCGCTAAGTAGATTGCTTGTGTTCGCTTATCCACGCACACTTTAATTCCGAGTGGCTCAGATGTCGAAGCAGTTGCAATTCCACCAGCAACAGATGCGCCAGCGATGAAGGCCGCAATAACTTTAATCGATGTTTTTTTCATTTCAAGCTCCCTTATACCTGGCAAAGTTTTCATGAAAAACTGAAAGAAAGTTTAAAAACAACTTACTATTTGGTGCAACTTATGCCAGGACTACCCAACCGCTCTTAATCGCAACCTTAACTGTCGGCAATGGATTTGTTGCTGGCCCTGTCACAACTGCGCCTTTTTTAAATGGATCAAAGCTTGCATTGTGAACAGGGCACACGAGAACCTTTTTTGCGGTGAAATACTTAGTCACGCCACCTTGGTGAGTACAAATTGTTTGATATGCAAAGACGCCAGTCTTGGTACGAAACAGAAGAGCGGGAGCTCCATTGGCTAATTGAAAAGGAAAAGTTGCGCCCACTTTGATTTTGCTTAATTGGACAATGTGCGTCGTGTTGGCGTGGGCCTTGGTTCCGACAAGAGTGGCCGCAAAGCTGGCAAAGGCCATGCGTAGTGCGGAACGACGTGTGAACTTCACGCTCCCTGACTTGGATTCGAACCAAGAACCTGTCGATTAACAGTCGACTGCTCTGCCGTTGAGCTATCAGGGATTAACGGTGCAAGCGCAAACTCTAGCGCACCCGAGCGTATGGGCAAAAATTAGCCGCTGGCCCGACTCAACAGAACCTGACTAAAGAGAACCTAGCGCTAAATCATGGAGTGAACGGCGGGCTGATTCCAGGGCTACTAATTGGGCAAATGCTGCGTTGTATTCGATCTCATTTTCGACGGGATTTAGGCGTTGCAGTGATGATTTCAGATCTGCAATTGAGCGCGAGATTGCGACCTCACGAAGTCTGGCAACAATACTTGCAACATAAACCTGAGTTGGTTTTCCGTCTGCGCGAATTGGTTCAACTGATAGCTCCATAAACAGCGCTTTCAGATTTTCATCACCAATTGAATCTGGAGAAAGTTTTTCGACTGAATCAATTGCAGCGCGCATTGCACTATATGCAGGATGTGTAAACGCACCAGCTTCAATTGAACTCCACAAATCACCTTCAAACAAATGTGCCTCTTGTAAGCGACTCTTTAATACCTCACGTTCTAGAATCAAACGCGCTTCATTAGGATCTGGCCTAAAATTAGGTTGCACAACTTCTTCTTCGGCAACTCTTTGAGATTGTTGTGGAATAGATTTTGCACCTTGTGCCACGGCTCGAGTAACGATTTCAACTTCGACGCCTAACCAGCCTGCAAGCAAACGAGTGTATTCAGGGCGCAAAGATTTGTCGCGAATCTGCGCAACCAAAGGTGCTGCAGCATTAAGAGCGTTGACTCGTCCTTCTGCAGTATCTAATTTGTGATGGGCAAGTTCTGCACGGATTGCAAACTCAAAAAGTGGAACTCGGCGTGCAATCAAATCTCTCAGCGCTAGGTCGCCTTTTTCTTGTCGCAGTTCGCATGGGTCTAAACCATCTGGTTCGACCGCCACAAAAGTTTGAGTAACAAACTTTTGATCCTCACTGAAAGCACGTAGCGCGGCTTTTTGGCCAGCTGCATCGCCATCGAATGTGAAGATTACTTCACCGCGAAATGCATCATCATCCATTAACAATCGGCGCAAAATTCTGATGTGATCTGCACCGAAGGCAGTTCCACATGTTGCAACAGCCGTTGTTATGCCAGCCAGATGTGCTGCCATTACATCGGTGTATCCCTCTACGATCACAGCTTGGCGCTTCTTTGCGATCTCTTTCTTTGCAACATCTAAGCCATAAAGGACTTGGCTCTTCTTGTAAATTGGGGTTTCCGAGGTATTGAGATACTTAGGGCCTTGATCCTCTTCATCACTGGCAAGTTTTCTTGCACCAAAGCCAACAATGTCACCTGAAATATCTTTGATCGGCCACATCAATCGATTGCGGAACTTATCGATTGGTCCACGCTGTCCCATCTTTGATAACCCTGCTAATTCAAGTTCATCAATGGAGTACCCAAGCCCCCGAAGATGTTTAGTTAAACCATCCCAATCATCAGGTGAATATCCAACTCCAAACTGCTCACAAGCCGCCTTATCAAATCCGCGCTTGGTTAATAGCTCGCGACCATGAGCTGCGTTAGGGGACGTATTGAGCTGTTCCTGATAAAACTTTGCAGCTTCTGCGTGTGCTGCAATCAAGCGATTACGCGTGCCGGATGTAACAACTGGGCCAGCTGACGGTGAATTACTTTCTTCATACCGCAAGGTGTATCCAATGCGATCTGCCAGACGTTCGATTGTTTCGGTAAAAGTTAGGTGATCAATCTTCATTAAAAAGGCGATGACGTCGCCGCCAGTTTGGCAACCAAAGCAATGAAAGTAACCCTTGCTTGGCGTTACATGGAAAGAGGGAGATTTTTCATCATGGAAAGGGCACAAGCCTTTTTTCTGACCACCGCCAGCATTTTTTAACTGAACGTAATCTGCAACAACCTCATCAATCGGAGCACGATCGCGGATGTATGCAACATCCTCATCTTTAATGCGACCGCTCATGCCCTCACCTTACCGATTCGTAAGTAAACGCGCATGAAGCGCGTACGCGCCTGGATCGGTCAATGCGGCTACTTGGTCAATAATCACGCGCATTTTGGCGATCTCATCGGTCGCTTCATTCCAAGGCTTTTGGAAAAACGAGTCCATCTCGTGCGGAAACTTCAGGAGCATCTCAACAAGTTCGGCGATGATTATTTGTTGCTTGGCATAGCGATCTTGCGAATGTGCAGCATTGATCAAATAGTGACCGGCAATAGCTTTGAGAAAATCAACCTCAATTTTTTGTTCGCGAGGAATCTCTAAATCAGCACTGTAGCGAGACAAAGGCCCATCACCATGTACTTTTCTGGTTTC
>Ga0214921_10004339_pt1 | contig 20919 bp, 23 predicted proteins | sample LL1505_MetaG_FD_177992 | JGI IMG/M metagenome (GOLD analysis project Ga0214921, IMG submission 177992) | Freshwater microbial communities from Lake Lanier, Atlanta, Georgia, United States - LL-1505 | ecosystem: Environmental > Aquatic > Freshwater > Lake | place: USA: Georgia | collected...
GATTGGGAAGAGTTCTAAGGTGCCCTACCCTGAACCGTGCGGGAGCGCGTCTCCCGCTTCAGTGGCTTCGTCGGCGTGATGCAATCGCCGCCTGAGGGCACCGGATCGTCCGGATCCATCGCCGACCGGCGTGATTTCGTCTACTCCGAGGACGACTTCAAGCTGATTTGCAAGATGATTTATCGCCGCGTGGGCATCTCGCTGGCGGTATCGAAGCGCGACATGGTCTACAACCGCCTGTCACGACGCTTGCGGGCCCTGCGAATCCCTGATTTTGCGAGTTACCTGAAGCGGCTGACGGCAGACGAAAAGAATCCGGAATGGGAGCCCTTCGTCAACGCGCTGACCACCAACACCACGTCCTTCTTTCGCGAGAGCCATCACTTTCCGATGCTGGCCGAGCTGCTGCTGGCCAACTCTGCCTCGCGTAGCAATCTGTCGATCTGGTGCTCGGCGGCCTCCACTGGCGAGGAGCCGTATTCCATCGCGATGACGGTTGCCGACACCCTTGGCCCGAAAGCGAGCCAAGTCAGCATCCTGGCCACCGACGTCGACACCGAAGTGCTCAAGGTCGCCGCGGCCGGCGTGTATCCGGACGAGCGCGTCGAAAAGATGGCTCCCGACCTGCTGCGACGGCATTTCTTGCGGGGCAAAGGTGATCAGGCGGGCAACGTTCGGGTGCGACCCGAACTCTGCCAGATGGTGGACTTCGCCCAACTCAATCTGCTGGCGCCGGAATGGCCGATGCGTGGGCAGTTCGACGCCATTTTTTGTCGCAACGTGCTGATTTATTTCGATCGCCAGACCCAGGCGCAGATCGTGACCCGGTTCGCCCCCTTGTTGCGTCCCGATGGCCTGTTGTTCATCGGCCACTCGGAAAGTCTGTTCCACGTCAGCGAGATCTTCCGTCTGCGGGGGCAGACCACCTACCAGCGCATCATGCCGGGTGAACCGCTTGAGTGAGGAGGCACGTGCACGGTTGCGGTACCGCGAACGGTCCTTCGACATCGCCGCGGTCAAGATTTTGCCCGGCGAGTTCTATGTCACGGAAGAAGACATCGCCCTGACCACGACCTTGGGCTCGTGCGTTGCTGCTTGCATCCACGATCCCGTGGCGAAAGTCGGCGGAATGAATCACTTTATGTTGCCGTCATCGCAGAGCGAGGGCGTGGCGAATCCCGTATCTAACGAAGCCCGCTATGGTGTCTACGCGATGGAGTTGCTGCTGAACGAGCTGTTTCGCCTGGGCGCCAATCGCCGGCGCTTACAAGCTCGGGTGTTCGGGGGCGCCCACGTGCTGCCCGGCATGAGCGTTTCACACGTGGGGCAACGCAATGCCGAGTTCGTCCGGGAGTTTCTTCGACAAGAAGCAATCGAACTGGTCGCCGAGAAGATGGTGGGCAAGGATGCGCTAAAGGTGTGTTTTTTCCCCGCCACCGGGCGCACCTGGGTTAAGCCCCTGCCCGTGTCGGACGTCAACAGCTTGGCACGCTTGGAGGCTCAGCACGCACGGCGCCTGCGCCAACGCCCTGTCGCGGGCGATGTAGAGTTGTTTTAAGGTATCGCTATGCCCATCAACAAGACAATTAAGGTGATCGTGGTCGATGATTCGGCGCTTGTGCGTTGCGTGCTCGCCGAGATCATTAATGCTGAGCCAGACATGACGGTGGTCGCCATGGCTGAGGACCCTTACGCCGCGCGCGAAGCGATCCGTACGCACAATCCTGACGTAATCACCCTTGATGTTGAGATGCCGCGCATGGACGGCCTCGATTTTCTCGAGAAACTGATGCGCCTGCGTCCGACACCGGTGGTGATGGTGTCGACCTTGACCGAGCAGGGCTCTGCGGCGGCACTGCACGCGCTGGAGCTGGGGGCGGTTGATTTCGTTGCCAAGCCCAAGGTCGACGTCGCCCGCGGCATGGCCGAATACGCCATCGAGCTGACACAAAAGATTCGCACGGCTTCGACTGCACGGCTGCAGCCGCTTCGAACCTCGGCCGCTTCGACTGCGACCGTGGCGCCGTCAAAGCCGGAAGCCCCGCCATCGATCCTGAAGCGGGCGTCGTATCCGGACAAGCTCATTGCTGTTGGTGCTTCGACTGGGGGTACCGAGGCGATCAAGGAATTTTTGTTGCCGATGCCGCTGGACGGGCCGGGAATAGTCATCACCCAGCACATGCCGGAGGGCTTCACGCGCATGTTCGCCGAGCGGCTCAACAAGGACTGCATCATCAGTGTCAGCGAGGCGAAGCATGGCGACCGCATCGAGGCGGGTCACGCCTACATCGCACCCGGCAACCGTCACCTGACGATTCGTCGCAGTGCTGGGGCTTACGTTTGCGAACTATCGGATGGCCCGCCGGTGAGCCGCCACAAGCCGTCGGTTGATGTCTTGTTCGATTCCGTGGCCAAGGTGGCCGGCAAGAATGCGATCGGCGTGATCATGACCGGTATGGGGCGCGATGGCGCCGACGGCATGTTGCGCATGCACCAGGCGGGCGCCTATACGTTCGCCCAGGACGAGGACACCTGCGTTGTGTTCGGCATGCCCAAAGAAGCCATCGCCGCCGGGGCCGTGCATGAGGTGGTGCCGATTGGGCGCATGTTGCGAAAAGTTTTGGTCAAGCTTGAGGAGATGGCTTGACATGGGCGAGGCGCTGCCGCTGATTCTGGTGGAGGGGATCCTCGTGTTTGGCGGCGTGATCGCATTTGCGGCGTGGCAACTGCGCGACGTCCGCCGCGCGCGTGAAGCTGCCGAACGGGCGAAACGCGACACGCCCACTCCTGGAGACGCACCGTGAGCGTGTCGCCGTTGTCGGTGCGTGCCTCGCAATGGGTCGCGGGACTGCTTGCCGCACTGTTTGCGGGTGCGGTCGCGGCGGCCCCGACCTGCGATCGTCTGGTTGATGGCGGTGTGCGGGACTGCAACCTGCGCTTGAGCCTCGATACCATCGAGTTGCTGGATCAGGACACTGTGGTTCTAAACCCGGCGCAGCTGGAATTGGCGAAACGGTCGCGTCCACTGAGCGAACTGGCGCCGACACCCGAGCAGTTCGGCCAGATTCAGGTGTACTGCCGTCGTCACGGCGAGATCCGCCGCGAGATCGGCCTCAGCCAAGGCTTGTGCAGCGACTAGTCGAGACGTTTCTGTAGGACGAAGCGGAACTCCCCGTCGACTTCACGGTGCTCTAGCAGTCCATGGCCAGTTTGGCGACAAAATGCTTGGAAATCGCGCACGGCGGTCGCATCGGTGGCGAGCACCTCGAGCTGTTCGCCGCCGGCCAGTTCGGCCAAAGCCTTTTTGGTGCGCAGAATCGGCAGCGGGCACTTCAGGCCGCGGGCGTCAAGCAGTGTCGCCATCATGCCGCGTCAGGTTTTGCTCTGAACGCTGCGCAAAGCCTTGACCAATTCGTCGGCGTGCACCTTCGGATCTACCCCGCGCCAGACCTGTTGCAAGGTCCCGTCCGGCGCGATGAGGAAGGTGTTGCGTTTGGCCATCTTGAAGATCAGCAGGTTGAGCAGGCTGTCGTAGGCGCCTGCCACCTCGCCTTGTTCGTCGGCCAGCAGCGTGAACGGCAGGGTGTGCTTCTTTGCGAACTCCGCGTGTGAGCGCGGGCTGTCGACGCTGATACCCAGCAAGGTTGCCCCCAGCTTGACCAATTCCGCATGGCGGTCGCGCAGATTGCAGGCTTCAGCGGTACAGCCAGGTGTGTCGTTCTTCGGGTAGAAATAGACCACCACCCACCGTCCGCGAAGGCTGCTAAGACGGTGCAGTGTGCCTTCAGCATCCGGGAGTTCAAAGTCGGGCGCCGGCTTGCCGACGGCCAGTTCGGCATGTACCGGCTGGATCATGCAGAGGCTTAGGGCACCTAAGGCGGCGGCGAGGATCAGCTGCATCGTGGGCTCAGTGGTGATGACCGCCGGGGCCATGCGCATGGCCGTGCTCGACCTCTTCCGAAGTGGCCTGGCGCAGGCCGCGCACCATGACGACGAATTCGACTGTCTGGCCGGCCAAGGGGTGATTGCCGTTGACGACCACGCTGTCGGCGGTGACTTCGGTCACGGTGTAGACATTCATGTCGTCATCGCCGCCATCTGGGCTGCCGGCGAATTGCATCCCTACTTTGACATCCGGCGGGAACGCGCTGCGCGGTTCGGTACGGATGTTCTCTGGGTCGTAGTCGCCAAAGCCGTCGCTCGGCTCGACACGTGCCCGTACTTCTTCACCGACGCCCGCGCCCTCCATCGCTGCTTCAAGTACCGGCAACACGCCACCGTGGCCGCCATGCAGGTAGGCGACGCCTTGCTCAGCCTCGATGAGTGCGCCGCTCGCGTCGAGCAGTTGGTAGTCGATGGTGACGACGGTGTCCTTGCCGATTTTCATGGGTGTCCTGGGGGCGGGAGGGGGAAAGTGCGGTCAGCGAGACCGGACACCGCAGTATGCCAGCGGCGCCGCGCGTCGAACAAGGCGACGGCGGTCGAGCGGTCGTTATACTGCAGGCATGGAACAGCGCATGCTCGGCGGCCGGACGCCACAGCAGTTTATGGCCGAGCATTGGCAGAAGCGTCCCTTGTTCGTGCCCGACGCGGTGCCCGAGGCGGCTGCGGTGATCGACGTCGAGACGCTGTTGGACCTCGCCCAGCATCCCGAGGCCGAATCACGCAAGATCAGCCAGACCCAGCAGGGTTGGCAGCTCGACCAGGGTCCGTTTCGCGCTCGCCAGTTGGCCGGGCGGCAGGCGTGGACCGTGCTGGTGCAGGGCATCAACCACTTTCTGCCGGAAGCTGACGCCTTGCTGCGGCGTTTCGGGTTCATCACCTATGCGCGGCTCGACGACGTGATGGCGAGCTACGCGACGCCCGGCGGTGGCGTGGGTCCGCATTACGATTCCTACGACGTGTTTCTGATCCAAGCTCGCGGAACCCGGCGCTGGGAGATCAGCGCGCAGACCGATCGAGACCTGGTCCCCAACCAACCCCTCAAGATCATGGCGGATTTCCGCGCTCAAGAGAGCTTCGACTGTCGTCCGGGTGATCTGTTGTATCTGCCCCCCGGCTATGCCCATCACGGGGTCGCGCTGGACGATTGCATCACCCTGTCGGTGGGCTTTCGTGCACCGTCGAACGCCGAATTGGCCCGCGAGTTCCTGCTCTGGATGGCCGAGCGTGTCGAACTGCCCGGGCTTTACGCCGACCCTCACCTCGCGGCCACTGATAGACCAGCGGCAATGCCCGAGGCCATGGTTGCCAGTGTTGCCGCGACCTTGGCCGGCGTTGCGTGGTCGGCCGACGATGTCCGGCGATTCCTGGCGCAGTTCCTGTCCGAACCAAAGCCTCATGTGCTGTTCGAGGCACCCGAGGACGAACTCAATGAGCGCGATTTTGTGCGCGCCGCACGGGCCTCGGGCGTAGCGCTCGACCTGCAGACTCTGATGTTGTACGACCAGGGGCGGGTGTACTGCAATGGCGAGCCTTGGCTCTGTTCGCCGCAGACAGTGGAGGCGCTGTGTCGTCTTGCCGATCTTCGGTATCTCACGGCTGATGAGCTTGAGGCCCCGGTCGCGGCCGCGTTGTACCCGGCATATCAGGCGGGACATGTGCACCTTGCCGCCGCTGTTGACTGATGACGCACTGCGTCATCGAGTCAAGTTGCGGGATTCAAAGGATTTGGCAGGTTTACTGGCAATTTTTTTGTGCTAGGATTTGCGCGTTCGAGCGTTTGGACTTGACCACCAACGATTTCGACCTTTAATCACTTGGTCATTAACCTCCTTAAGGGAAAGTACAAATGAAACTGTCCGCACTGTTCGCCGCTCTGATCGCTGCTCTGGCCCTGACCGCTTGCGGCAAGAAGGAAGAAGCTGCTCCGGCTCCGGCTGCTCCGGCTGCTGAAGCCCCGGCCCCGGCTGCTCCGGCCGCTGAAGCCCCGGCTGCTCCGGCCGCTGACGCTGCTGCTCCGGCTGCTCCGGCTGAAGCCGCTAAGTAAGCTTTTTGCTTGCAGAAAAGCCGACCCTCGGGTCGGCTTTTTTTATGCGCACAGCATGCGTGCTGCGGTCGAACCGGATTACAACTCGACGCCCAAGCGACGTGCTACCTCTTGGTAGGCTTCGACCACGCCTCCGAGGTCGCGTCGAAACCGGTCTTTGTCCAGTTTTTCCAGCGTTTTTGCGTCCCACAGCCGACAGCCGTCCGGGCTGAACTCGTCGCCCAGCAATAGGCGACCGTCAAATCGCCCGAATTCAAGCTTGAAGTCGACCAGCAGTATTCCAACATCGGCGAACGCTGCTTTAAGCAGGGTGTTGACGCGCAGGGTGATGGTGCGCATCACCTCGATCTCCAGATTGCTCGCCCAGCCGAAGGCCCGCACGTGGTCGTCGTTGACGAAGGGATCGTGCAAGGCATCGCTCTTGTAGAAGAACTCGAACACCGGTTGGCGCAGCTCTTCGCCTTCATCACGGCCGAGCCGCTTGGCTAGTGAACCCGCCAAGCGATTGCGGACAACGCATTCCACCGGAACCATGTCCAGCTTTTTGACCAAGGACGTGGTGGGGCCGAGCAGCGCCTCAAAGTGGGTCTCGACGCCTTCTGCCGCCAGGCGCTGCATGACCGCCGCGTTAAAGCGGTTGTTGGTCTCGCCCTTGCCAGCCAGCTGTTCAACTTTTGCGCCGTCGAACGCGCTGGTGTCGTCCCGGTACTCGATGATCAGTCGGGTCGGGTCGTCGGTGGCGAACACCGTTTTGGCCTTGCCGCGATAGAGCTCTGTGCGTTTGTCCATGTGTGCTTTCCTTGGGATGTACCGTCAGGCGACGTCGCGCCAGTCCAGGCCGTTCGCTTGGTCCGCCACCGCGATCCAGTCGTCGGCGCAGGCCAATGCCCCGGCCAATGCACCACGCGCCAGAGCCGGCTCGTTGTTTTGCTGACTCAGATGTGCGGCGACCACGTGTTGCAGGCGCGGGTGTGCCACCCGGCGCAGCAGTTCGGCAGCAGCCGTGTTGCTCAAATGACCATAGTGTCCTGCGACGCGGTCGATCAGGCTGGGCGGGTAGTCGCTGCCGCGGAGCCGGTCCTCGTCGTGGTTGCACTCGAGGAATAATGCCTCGCAGCCGGTCAGCATCTCGACCATGTGCGGCGTGACAGAGCCGGCATCGGTCAGCACGCCAATGCGGCGGGCGCCATCCCCGAGTACGAACTGCGAGGGCTCCGCAGCGTCGTGCGGAACCGGAAATGGCGCGATTTCGAGGTCACCGATGGCGAACCGTTGGTAGCCTTCGATGTGGTTAACCGTTAGTCCATCGCGGTCACCGAGATAGCGCGACGTGCCATGGGTTAGCCAGACTGGTATCGCATGACGCCCGGCGAACTTGGCAACGCCGTCGATGTGGTCGCCATGTTCGTGGGTGACCAGGATCGCGTCCAACGCATCGGGTGCCAGCCCGAGCCGCGCCAGGCGCTGGGTGCAATCGCGCAGCCCGAACCCGCAATCGACCATCACCGTGGTGGAGCCAGCCGTCACCAACAGGCCGTTGCCTTGGCTACCGCTGCCGAGGCTGGCGAAACGCATCATCTGAGTTGCTCGTGCAGCAGGGTCAGGATGCGTGTGGCGGTGTCAGAGTTGTCGCGTTCGCCCTGCGGGTTGATGACGCGGACGTCGGTGGTGTTGTTACCGTTGTCGACCACTGTCACCTTGTAGCTGATGGCCTTCTTCGGGTCATCCTTGTCGCGCCAGAACGCCAGCTTATCGAGGATGCCGTCCTTTTTCTTGCCACTGTCCGGGTCCGCGTAGCGCACGAAATAGTTGCCGTTGGCACGGTCGCGGTCCTCAACGGTGAAGCCGACGCGATCAAGTGCCAGGCCGACGCGACGCCAGGCGCGGTCGAACCGCTCGTCGATCGTTAGACGGGTGCCTTCCGCGGATTTACTGAGGCGAGCGCGGTCCTGGCCGGCAGGATTCTTGCCGGCTACTTGCGTCTTGGCTGCGGCTTCGTCGACGCCCAGGCGCACCATCAGTCGCTGCAGGAATTCGGCCTCGAGTTCCGGGTCGGCCGGCCGCGGCTGCCAGACCGTGCTGTCGGTGCTGCTGTCGCGAATCGAGGTGTTGGCGCTGCGTTTGTCGGCGACTTCCACCATACCGCGGTGCGTGATGTAGATCTCAGTGGTTTTGCCATCGGTGCTGCGCTCGAGGCGGGTGCGGAATTTGTCGCGCTCGCCGGTCGAATAGATGCTGTCGAGTACTTTGCCAAGCGTGTTGCGGATGAAGTCCATCGGCAGCTTGGCGCGGTTCTCGGCCCAGTCGGTCTCAAGCACGCCGGTGGTGGGCGATTCGATGGTCAGGATGAAGCCCTGTTCCAGCCAGAACTGCCGAACCGTGGGCCAGACTTGCTCGGCGTCAGCGTCGATCACCAGCCAGCGTTGTGAGCCCGCCCGTTCGAATCTCACCTTGGCTGCAGTTGGCAACACGCCGCTCTGGCCGGCTGGTTTGTTGCTCGCCCGATCAGCGGCATAGGCCGATGCGCTGGCGCTGCTGCGAGCGCTGGTATCGGGTACCACGAACCGATCGTCAGTTCCTGGCGTAGTCAGGTCGGGCGGGATCTCCAGGGGTGGCAGGGTGTTGGTCGACTTGTAGTCGATGGGCTTGCCTGACAGCGAAGGCAGACTCGAACAGCCGACCAGCGCGAGGCCGGCAAGCGAGGCGACAACGTTACGAAAAAGGGGCATCTCAGACCTTGATGTCGGCGCTGCGGAGGGCTTCCAGCACGCGCTCGTGGAACACTTCATTGAGGGGTACCAGCGGCAGACGCATGCCGGCGCCGATACGGCCCATGCGCTGCAGGGCCCACTTCACCGGGATCGGATTGGCTTCGCAGAACAGGCGTTGGTGCAGCAGGAACATCTTGGCATTGTGCTGGCGTGCGCTGGCGTAGTCGCCACCGAATGCAGCCTCACACATCTTTGAGTAGTGGCCGGGCGCGACGTTCGCCGTGACCGAGATCGAACCGTGGCCGCCGAGCATAAGAAAGGCTAGCGCTGAGGCGTCGTCGCCGCTGTAGAGCGCAAACCCGTCGGGCGCGCGCAGGATCAGATCAGTGGCGCGTTCCATATTGCCCGTGGCGTCTTTGATGCCGACGATGTTGGGGATCTGCGCGAGCTTGAGCGCCGTGTCGTTGGCCAGATCCGCCACTGTACGTCCGGGCACGTTGTAGAGGATGTGTGGCATGTCCACCGCCTCGGCGATGGCCTTGAAGTGCGCGTACAGCCCATCTTGATTGGGCTTGTTGTAGTACGGCACGACCGACAGGCTGTAGTTTGCGCCCGCTTTTTTGGCGTACGCAGCAAGTTCGATTGCTTCCCGCGTCGAATTGGCGCCTGTGCCAGCAATGACCGGAATGCGCCCGCCGCTGTGCGCGACGACGATGTCGATCAGTCGGCAGTGCTCGTCGTAGTCGACGGTTGGCGATTCGCCGGTGGTGCCAACCACCACGATCCCGTGCGTGCCTTCAGCGATGTGCCAGTCGACCAGTGCGCGCAGCGCGACTTCATCGATCGCGCCATCGGCCAACATCGGTGTGGCGATCGCGACTAGGCTGCCTTTGAGCATGGGTTAGGTGTCCAACAAAAACGTTATTTTATCGCAACTGCCGGGGCTGGTCAGGACCACGGAGAGTCACTTGAGGCCGGTTCCGAGCAATTCGCTCAAGCGCGACACCTGCAAATCGAACAAGCGTTGCATCGGGCCGGAGATCTGGTTCATTTGCACCGCCAGCATGGCTATTCCCACGACCAAGGTCAGCGCAAAACCGACCGCGAAGATGTTGACTTGCGGTGCTGCGCGGGTCATCACACCCAGTGCCAGGTTGGCGAACAGCAGAACGATGACCAAGGGCAGGGCGATCTTCAGTCCGGCATTGAAAATGTCGCTGGCGTTCTGGACGATGCCCATGAACAGTTGCCCGTCGGGCCAGCGCCCGGGCGGCAGAGCATGAAAGCTCTCGACCAGTGCCGTGAGGATCAGATGGTGGCCATTCAGGGATAGAAAAAACAGAAATGCCAGTGTGGTCAGAAAGCTGGCCAGAACGGGTTGTGGCGTGTTGTGCGCCGGGTCGATGAAAGTGGCGAAGCCCAGTCCCATTTGCAGGCCGATGACTTCGCCCGCGACCTCGAGTGCGGTGAACACCATCCGCACGACAAATCCGATCGACACGCCGATCAGGAACTGCTGCACCACCAAGGGCCAGCCGTCGGCGCCAGTCAGGGCGACGGCCGGCGGTGGTGGCAGGGCGGGCACCAGCACAAGGGTCATCACCAGCGCGAAAGCAATGCGAATGCGCACAGGAATCCGGTCGCTGCCGAGCAAGGGGTCTGCAGCCAGGAGACCCAGTATGCGCACCAGGGGCAGCCCGTAGGCGGTCACCAACAAGTCGATCTGGGTCGAGCTCAGGCTGAGCATCAGCCGATCAACTGCGGGATGCTGCCGTATAGGCGCCGAATAAAATCGGTGATCATGCTGATCATCCAGCTCCCGGCCAGCACCAATGCCAGAAACGTGGCGATGAACTTGGGGATGAACGACAAGGTCTGCTCGTTGATCTGGGTCGCCGCCTGAAGAATGCTGATCACCAGTCCGACGGCCAAGGACGTGAGCAGCGGTGGTGCAGCCACATAGAGCATCAGTTCCATGGCTTGGCGACCAAGGTCGACCACGGTGTCGGCGGTCATCATGTCTGGAAGCTCGCCACCAGAGAACTAACCACCAGCGACCAGCCGTCGACCAGCACAAACAGCATCAGCTTGAATGGCAGCGACACCACTTGCGGCGAGAGCATGACCATGCCGAGCGACATCAAGACGCTGGCGACCACCATGTCGATGACGATAAACGGGATGAAGATGATGAAGCCGATCTGGAAGGCGGTCTTGAGCTCAGAGATGACATAGGCCGGCACCAACACGCGGAAGGGAATCGCCTCGGGCGTCGCCGGTTTCGCCTCACCCGAGAGCCCGACGAAGAGCGCGATGTCCTCCTCGCGTGTCTGTCGCAGCATGTAGGTTTTGAAGGGCTCGCCGCCTTTCTCCAGAGCCGTTTCGAAACTGATCTGGTTTTTGCCGTAGGGCAGGTAGGCGTCGTTGTAGACACGGTCAAACACCGGAGCCATTACGAAAAACGTCAGAAACAGCGACAAGCCGACCACCACCTGTGTCGGCGGAATGGTGGGTGTCCCGAGCGCCTGTCGCAGCAGCGAGAGCACGATGACGATTCGGGTGAAGGCGGTCATCATCATCAACGCGGCCGGCAGAAAGCTCAGCAGCGTGAGGATGAGCAGCGTCTGCACGCTGAGCGAGTAATTGGTGCTGCCACCCGGACCCGGTGTCGCGTTAAAGGCGTTGAGCGTCGGTTCGGCAGCCAGCGCCCAGCCTCCGATCCCGAGAAGGGTCAGTGCCAGTACCGCGCGCAGGGTCTGTTTCACGACCGTTGCCTAAGCGCCTCGAGCAGGCGCGCGGCGAACGCTTGCGGCTGGGGCTCTGGGGTGGAAGCGGGTGTTGTACCACGGGGGCGACTCTGCAGGAGTCGAACGGCGCCAGGGGCTACGCCCAGCACCAGCCATTCGTCGCCGAGCTCAACCACCACCACGCTTTCGCGCGGGCCGACCGCGGTGCTGGCCACCACCCGCAGGGTGGCGCCACTGTGGAGGCCACCCGGACGCAAACGTCGCAGCAATGTCAGGCTGCCGACCACTAGCGCCAGAACCAGCAACAGCGACAGCACCATCTGCAGCATCGCACTGCCGGTGTCGGGGGGCGGGTTCATTTACTTGAGCGAGAGGCGCCGCAGGCGTTCTGCCGGTGTGATGATGTCAGTCAGGCGGATGCCGAACTTGTCGTTGACCACCACCACTTCGCCCTGAGCGACCAAGCAGCCGTTCACCAGCACATCCATCGGTTCGCCAGCGAGTCCGTCGAGTTCCACGACCGACCCTTGGGCCAGCTGAAGCAGATTTCGGATGGCCAGTTTGGTGCGGCCCAACTCGACCGTCACGTTGACCGGGATGTCGAGAATCATCTCGACTTTTGCATCGGGGATGCCGAGACCCGAGTATTCGGTGTCGATATTGGCACCACCGCCAGCACCGCCACCCGACAGAGCGAGATTGCTCTCCGGCATCTGTTCGGCCATGGCGGCCGCCCAGTCATCCGCCGAGATGGAGTCTTCGGGCAGTTCCGATTCGCTGGTGTTTTTGCCTGCCATGGTCACTTCCCCCGCAGCTTTTCGCCCGACATCCGTTCGATCTCGACAGCATAGTAGCCTCGGCTGCTGCAAACTTTGCCGACGAATACAGGCACGCCGTCGATGGTCGCCGAGACCCGCTTGGGCGGTTCGAAGGGAACCATGTCGCCTACTTCGAGTGCCATCAGTTGGCGGAAGGTCATGTCGAACTCGCAGAAGTCGACCTTGATCGGCATCTCGGCGTCTTTGACCTGCTCCCGCATCATGGTGAGCCAGCGCTCGTCAGCCGCAACGCGGTCGCCCTGCATGCTGCTGGTCAGATATTCGCGGATCGGTTCGATCATCGAGTACGGCAGGCACACGTGGAAACTTCCGCCGCCGTTGCCGAGTTCGATTGCGAAGGTCGTGACCACCACCACTTCGGTGGGCGTTGCGATGTTGACGAACTGGGTGTTCATCTCTGAGCGCACAAACTTATGTTCAGTCTCGATGACTGGCTGCCACGCCGAGTCGAATGCGCTGAAAGCGATTTCGAGCATACGGCTGATGACCCGTTGCTCAGTGATGGTGAACTCGCGCCCCTCGACCCGCATGTGAATTTTGCCGCTGCCGCCGAAGAGGGTGTCCACCACCTGAAATACCAGGTTCGGATCGAACACCATGAGTCCCGTCCCGTAGAGGTCCTCCATGGCAATCAGGTTGATGTTGGTGGGCACCACCAGTTTGCGAATGAACTCGCTGTACTTCTCGACGCGCACCGGCCCGACCGAGATTTCGGCGCTGCGTCGCATGAAATTGTAGAAACCTTGGCGCATGAGTCGCGCCGCCCGCTCGTTGATAAGCTCGAGGCCAGGCATGCGGCCACGGACGATGCGTTCCTGCCGACCGATGTCATACGGGCGAACGTCCGACTCGTCGACAACCTCGACGGTATCCTCCGACACCTCGCCGGTGACACCGCGCAAAAGGGCATCGACTTCGTCTTGGGAGAGTACCTGATCAGACATGCCGTCTCATCTCGTCAAATCATGGCTGAACAATACACCGTAAGCCACGATTAAATAAAGAGAAATTTATTGGATGATGAAGGACGTGAAGAACACGTCGGCAACGCCGGTGTCCTCGTCTTGGTCGATCAATGCGTTGAGGTCGTCCCGCAGTTTTTGCGCGAGGGCCGTTTTGCCCTCCAGATTCGAAAGTGCTTCCGGCGTTTGCGCGGAAAGCGTCAGCAGAACCAGGTTCTTCACCTCCGGCATCCGTGCCGAAAGCAGTTTTTCAGCTTCGGGTTCGCCCAGACGCAGTTCCAGGTTGGTCGCCAAAAAGTGGTCTTTGCCGCCAGCGAGGTTGACCGTCATCTGCTCGAGTTTGAAGTAAGCCGGTGGGTGCTCTTCGCCATCCCCCTTCTTTTTCTTCTTCTTTTTCTTTTTGCCGTGCTCATCGCCCTGATCGCCACCATCCGAGGCCTCGTCGGCATGCTCGGCATCGGGCTGTTTCTCTCCCAACATGAAAAACACGGCGACGGCAGCCCCGGCGGTTAGCAGCGCAGCGATCACCGCGACCAGGATCAGCTTGACTGCGCCACCCCCCTTTTTGGGGGTCTCGGCGTGGCCTGCGGCGGCGGATGTCTCTTCGGCCATGGGGATTCCTCGTGGATGTGCTTAGACAGTAGCGTGAGATTTTGCATCGACACGGTTGTCAACGCCATTGTTGATGAGGCGGATTGCCAGTGACGCGGCGGCATGAAGACTACCCGAGTCGGCCCGTCCGGTGCCGGCCAGATCGAGCGCGGTGCCATGATCGACCGAAGTTCGGATAATCGGCAGCCCCAGCGTCACATTGACGCCGCCGCCGAAACTCGCATGCTTGAGCACCGGCAAACCTTGGTCGTGGTACATCGCCAGAACGGCGTCGGCCTCGTCGAGATGGTGCTGAACGAACAGCGTGTCGGCGGGCAGCGGGCCGCTGAGTTGCAGACCTTCGCCGCGCAAACGTTCTAGGACCGGGATGATGGTGTCGATCTCTTCTCGGCCGAGATGCCCCGCTTCGCCGGCATGCGGGTTGAGTCCTGCGACGAGGATTCGGGGGCTTGCGATGCGGTACATCTGGGCCAGATCGTGGTGGAGGATGCGCAGCGTGCGTTCCAGGGATGCGGGCGTGATCGCGTCCGCGACTTCGCGCAAGGGCAGATGGGTGGTGGCCAGGGCCACGCGCATGCCGCCGCCCTCCAGCAGCATGACCACTTGGTCGACGCCACACCGGGCCTGCAGGTACTCGGTGTGGCCGGTAAAGGGCGTGCCCGCTTCGCAAATGACGCTTTTGTGCAGCGGTGCTGTCACCATCGCGTCGAATTGGCCGTCGCGGCAGCCGTCTATCGCGATGTCGAGCGACTGCAGGACCGCCCTGGAATTGCGCGGGTCAAGTCGGCCCGCCAGGACCGGCACCGCCAGCGGGACGTCGATGACTTCCAGCGTGCCGACGGGCGGTGCTGGGCGGTGGGCCTGGTAGGCGGTCAGGTCGACGCGGATACCGCAATCGCGGGCTCGTTGTTGCAGCAGGTCGTGATTGCCGATTAGCACGCAGCGGGCGGCGACCGGCCGCTGAGCCAGGCTAAGGCATAGTTCGGGGCCGATGCCCGCCGGTTCGCCCGTGGTGATGGCCAAGCGTACAGTCAATTCTCCTCCAGCTTAAGCTCGACAAAGGCGCTGTCGCGCAGTTGCCGAAGCCATTCGTCAAAGGCTTCGTCCGATTTGCGGGTCCGCAGCGCCTGACGCGCCTCCAGTCGTTCGCGCTCCTTGCTGACGTCGGCATCACGTTTTTCCAGCACCTCGATCAGGTGCCAGCCGAAGGGGCTTTTGACGGGTTGCGAAACCTGTCCGATCGCCAGCGTCTGCATGGCCTGCGCGAACTCCGGCACGAGGTCGCCGGCTGCCACCCATCCCAAGTCGCCGCCGGAGGCGGCCGATCCGTCCTGTGAGTGTTGTCGCGCGAGGTCGGCAAACGCGATGCCACCGTGCTCCATCCGATCGCGCAAGTCGCGCAGGCGACGCTCGGCCTCGACGTCGCTGACGATCTCGCTGGTCTTGATCAAGATATGGCGGGTCTTGTACTGGACGATCACCACTGGCTTGCCAGTGACGCCACGCAGTTCGCGCAGCTTGACGATGTGAAACCCGTTGGCGCTGCGCACGATGGGGCTGGTCTCGCCGACCTTGAGCTTGCCCAGCATCTCGAGGAACAGGCTGGGCATGCGGTCGCCGTTACGCCAGCCCAGGTCGCCGCCCTGGAGAGCGTCGCTGGCCTCCGAGAAAGTCGCCGCGACCTTGGCGAAGTCCTCGCCGGCCTTCAGTGCTGCTAGGGCTTTGTCGGCTTTTTCCTTTTGCTTTTTCAGCGCGGCCACGTCGCCCGACTTTTCGTCGACGCGCACCAGGATGTGCGATGCCAGCCACTCGGTGCTGGCCGGTAAGTCCTTTTTGCGGGCGAGATATTCGTCGATCTCACCCTCGCTGACCACCACCTTGTTATTGACTTCGCGCTCGCGCAGCCGGGTGAGGATGATCTCGTTGCGGATGTCTTCGCGGAAGCGGTCGAAGCGGATGCCATCACGCGCCAGCGCGGTGCGGAACTGCTCGACCGTCAGCTTATTGTCATCGGCGATGCGGGCGACGGCGCGGTCGAGCTGGGCCTCGTCGATGCGAATACCGTTTTCCTTGGCATAGCCCAACTGGATGCGCTGCAGCAGCAGCGACTCGAGCACCTGTTTTTCCAGCACGTTGCGCGGCGGCAGCGCTACGCCCTGGCGACGCAGTTGGTCGGTGACCACACTAATGCGGTCCTCGAGCTCGAGTCGGGTGACCACCTCGCGGTTGACCAGCGCGACGATGCGATTGATCGGCACGGCATCGGCGTCACCCGCGGGCGCTTCGGCAGAGCGCACGGGACCGCTGGTGAGCATCATCAATACGGGTGCGGTGAGGAGCAGTCGGAGGAATGCGCTTGTCATTGGAACAGGGCTTCAGATGAGCGGACCTGATCGGGAGTGATCACAGAGTAGCCGCCGATGTTGCGGGTCAAAAGATTCTTGAAGTCGGCGTCCTCGCTGGCGGACAGGCCTTTGAGTTCAAGGACCACAAAGAACGCACGGGTGACAGTGGTGGTCGAGGTTGCCAAGCTTTGCACGGCGACGCGAAGGTTCCAGCAGGCGCCAAGATACTCCAATCCGAGCAGGCCCTCGGTCTGTCGCTTGTCAAGCAGCGAATAGTTGGTGCGGGCCAGTGCGTACAGGTTGGAGCGCAAAGGCCATTGCGTGGACAGATCGAATTGGCGCAGACCCACCGGACGCCCCGATACCACGGCATCGGTCTCGCTCGGGCCGATGGTGTAGCGGTATCCGAGATTGACCACCTTGCCCAGTTCCGGGCTGTAACGAAGCGCTACTTGGCCTTTCTGGAACTCGGATTGGTTGGTGTTGTACTGCAGTCGGGTGATCAGCGACGTGTTGTCGAGGACCCGGCCGGAAAACTCGGCCAGCAAGTCAGAGACCCCCTTTTTGGGCGCTGCCGAGACCAGGTACTGGTCGTTGTCGCCGACTTTCAAGTCTTGCAAGGTGAAGCGTTGGGCCACGGTAGCCTTGAGCACTTCGGTGCCGGTGTTGTCGATGTAACGCGAAGTCACACCGGTGGTGACCTGGTTGGCGTCGGCGATGCGGTCGTAGCCGACAAAACGGTTCGCCGAATAGATGTCGGCGAAGCTGAAATCGAGGCGGCCGGTGTCGAACGCGGGTATCCGGCTCTGGTCGCGATACGGTGTGTAGGCATAGAACACGCGGGGTTCAAGTGTCTGGCGAGCGCCGCTAGTCCCCACCTCACGGTCGAACACGACGCCGCTGTCGACACTGAAGGTCGGGATGGCGCGACTGATGGTGTCGCTGCCGGAGCTGATGCCAGTTAGCGCGTAGTAGCTGGCGTTGTAACTCAGCTTGGGGATGACAAAGCCCCAGGATCCGCGCAAGGGGAGGCTGATCGCGGGGTTCATCACCACCCGGCTGCCCTCGGGACGGAGATTGCCGTTGCGGTCCAGCGGGTTGCCCAGGCTGAACACGCTGACATCGGCAATGCCCTCGGCGTTGAACAGACCCGCGACTTGCCGACTGCCAGTGAGCCGGACGCTCGGGAGGATGTCGTATGGCTGCGTGATCGGTGATCGCAGATTCTGCAGGACCTGGAAACTTTGCACTCGCGCGACGGCATTCCAGCCATCGCCGGAGTAGGCGAGCAGGCCGCGTTGCGGCAAGAGCCGTTGTGAGGTGATGCCGATGCGGTTGCTCAGGTCGCGGAAGTAGTCGTCGTCGGACACCCGCATGTATTCGAGCGAGGCACTCAGGTTGGGCTGGAGTTGATGCTCATGCCGCAGGTTCACCGCCCAACGCTGCCGGCCGGTCTGGTCGTCGGTGGGCATGTACTCGACAAAATCGATGCCGCGGAAGCGCTCGCCGAGATAGCGGAACTCCCCACCCAGTTGCAAGCCGCGCAGCGACATGTAGCGCGGGTTGAGGGTGGCGTCCATATTCGGAGCGATGTTCCAGTAGTAGGGCTGGATCACCGAGATGCCGGTGCGGTTGGAGACCGTCAGGCTCGGGGTCAGAAAGCCGCTTTTGCGCACATTCTCGAGCGCAAAGGTGAACTTGGGGTGGTAGAAGAAGGGCACTTTGCCCCCCGCCAGCAGCCACATGTTTTTCGCCACCCCTTCGTTGGCGCCTTTGTCGATGTCCACCTCATCGGCTTTCATCAGCCAGTCGGGGTCGTCGAAATTGCAGGTGGTGTATTTGACATCACCTTCGCTGCGGTAGCGTCCGGGCCCGTCGAACACGAACCGTTTTGCGGTGCCTCGAGCCTCCATCGAGCTGATGCTGTAGGCCGCGTCGTCAAGGTCGCCGGTCTGGCTATCTTGGTTGTAGACGAAACGCGTGCCGGTGACTTCGCTGTCCTGGTCGCGTTTGACGATGTTGCCCTCGCCACTGGCTTGGTTGTTGGTGAAGTCCCAACGTACGGTGTCGCCAAACAACTCGTCCCAGCCCTTGCGAACATAGGCTTGGCCTTTTGCGATCACGCGCTGGTCGAGGGTCCCATCGACGGTATCGGCTTCGATCTCGGTGTTCCCGTCGCCCAACGCGATGGGTGCTGGCGCTGCGACGGGAGCGCTGCGCGGAGTGGCTACCACACGCTCAACGGACAAGGGCTGTAGAGGGCCGGCATCAGCAGCCGGCGGACGTGTCGGTGCGGGTTTGGCGACAGCGGGCAAGGCGGGTGCGCTGGCGATCAGCGGATCCACCGAGCGCCGGCCGCCGAGCAGTTCCGGATCCACTTCGAATGGTGGCAGGTCTTGTCGGGCGGACGTGGCGGCTGGGACAGTCAGCGCTTGGGGTGGTGCGCTGGAGCCCGCCGACCGGGTCGCGGGTGGGGCAGCTTTCAGCGGGGCTGCCGTAGGTGTGGCTAAAGGCGCTGCCAAGGCCTTGGCAGCCTCGACTGGCAGACCTCGGGGATTGGGGGTCATCGGCCGAAGGCTCGGTCCGACGTGCGTGGCGCCTGTCCAGCGGTTGAGGTCTGCGGTGCTTGCCGCGGGGGTGGGCGCTTCGGCATCGACGGTCAGTGGCACGGAGTCCGGGCCGACGACTGGATTGGCGGGCGTTGATGGCATCTGCGGGGCTGGGGCGGCCACTGGCGCGGGTTGCGCCGTGGCTGCCGGCGCCGGGCGTGTCGTTGCATCGCGCGACGGCGGACTTTTGGCTGGCGTCGTCGGAGGCGCTGTGGCAGGGGGGCGCGGCTTCGGTGCCGACGGATTGCCCAGCAGCTCCGGGTCGACCTGGAACGGCTCGAGCGACGCGCCCTGTGCGGTGTGTGCTCCGAGCCAAAGGCACAGCGACAGGGTCAGCAGAATTGAGGAGATGACGCGCGCAGTCACGACGACAGCTTGTCCCAGTCGGGCCGACCGCCTCCAGCGAAGGCGCGCCGGCACCTTGCAGTGCCTTAAGATGCGTCGATGTTACCACCCGCTTACTGATCCCCCCATGGTTACTGCCCCCGATCCGCAACGCGATGCTCGACGACAGGCACTGGAAGCTTGGCTGGCGGAGGTGTTGGCCGGACAGCTGCTCGAGGTGCAGCCGGCGTCCGCTGATGCCAGTTTCCGGCGTTACTTTCGGGTCAAGCGTGAGGGTCTCGACTCGCTCATCGCCATGGATGCGCCACCGCCACACGAGGATTGCCGGCCTTTTGTGCAGGCTGCCAAGGTTTTCGCCGAAGCCGGGGTGCGGGTCCCGCAGGTTCTTGCAGAGGACCTCGAGCGGGGATTTCTGCTGCTGAGCGACTTGGGTGTTCAAACCTATCTTGATGTGCTGACGCCTGAGAACGCTGACCATTACTACTGCGCGGCCAACGCCGAACTGGTGACACTGCAGCGTGCCAGTCGCGCCGGGGTGTTCCCCGCTTACGACGAGGCTTTGCTCGAGCGCGAGGTTCGCCTGTTCCCGGATTGGTATTTGGCGCGTCATCTACAGCACACGCCGACCCCCACCGAGGCCGAGGCACTGGAGGCGGCGTACCGTCTGGTGATTGCGCGCACAGCCTCCCAGCCCTCGGTGTTCGTGCACCGGGACTGGCACAGTCGCAACCTGATGGCGGCTGACCCCGCACCCGGCGTGCTGGACTTTCAGGACGCGGTCTACGGGCCGATCACCTACGACCTGGTTTCGCTGCTGCGCGATGCCTACATCGTCTGGCCCGAGGCGGAGCAACTCGATTGGGCGATCCGCTACTGGGAGCTTGCGCGCAAGTCGGGACTTCCGGTCTCGGCGGATTTTTCTGACTTCTGGCGCGACTTCGAGTGGATGGGTGTGCAGCGGCAACTCAAGGTGCTGGGCATCTTCGCGCGGCTTTATCATCGCGATGGCAAGGACGGCTACCTTAAGGACATGCCGGCGGTTTTCAACTACCTGCACACAGCGGCTCGCCGCTACGGCGAGCTCAAACCCTTGGCACGATTGCTCGACACGCTCGCGGGCGATGGTGTGCAGTCGGGCTTGACCTTCTGAGGCCTACGGCGGTGGCCGGACCAGCCGCACTCTACCCCCGTCGCGCGATGATTCTCGCGGCTGGCCGCGGCGAGCGCATGCGTCCGCTGACCGACCACACGCCCAAGCCTCTGCTGATGGTCGGCGGTAAGCCGCTGATCGTCTGGCACATTGAGCGGCTGGTGGCCGCTGGCTTGCGCGAGATCGTCGTCAACCATGCGCATCTGGGTGCGCAGATTGTCGGGGCGCTGGGTGACGGTTCAGCATGGGATGCGGTCATCAGCTATTCAGCCGAACCGCCTGGCGCTTGGGAGACCGCTGGCGGCATCCGTTCGGCACTGGGCGACGGCCCGGTGGATGGCGCGGGCGTATCGCGGCCAAATCGGCTGTCGCCCGACGGTGCCCCCTTTCTGGTGGTCAATGGCGACATCTGGTGCGACATCGACTTCCGCGGATTAGCCCTGCAGAGGCCCGAAGACCTCGCGCAATTGGCGCTGGTGCCGAATCCGCCACAGCATCCCGAGGGCGATTTTCGCTTGGTCGACGGTCGTGTACTGCCGCGCGGCGATGGGCCAGACGGGGGCGGGACGCTCACCTTCTCCGGCGTCGGCGTCTACCGGCCGGAGTTGTT
>Ga0214921_10004340_pt1 | contig 20915 bp, 17 predicted proteins | sample LL1505_MetaG_FD_177992 | JGI IMG/M metagenome (GOLD analysis project Ga0214921, IMG submission 177992) | Freshwater microbial communities from Lake Lanier, Atlanta, Georgia, United States - LL-1505 | ecosystem: Environmental > Aquatic > Freshwater > Lake | place: USA: Georgia | collected...
TGCCGATTGGGCCGGTGGTGGTGGCGCTGCAGGCGCGGGTGGCGTTGGGCGATGCCATTGGCGAAGCGATGGGGGCGGCGGCGGTGGCGGTGCTGATCGGCGAGCGGCCGGGGCTTTCGGCGCAGGATTCGCTCGGCCTCTATTTGACCTGGGCACCGCGCATTGGCCGCAACGATGCCGAGCGCAACTGCATCAGCAATATCCGCCCGGGCGGGCTTTCGGCGCTGGAGGCGGCGCAGAAACTGGCCTGGCTGCTGGCGGCGGCGCAGGGGCTGGGGGCGACAGGGGTGGCGCTGAAGGATGACATGCCGGCCACGCCATTGCTGAGCCCGTGATCGAAGTCACCCGCCGCATCCATCTGAACGAGGCCGAGCTGCATGAGGATTTCCTCCGCGCCTCGGGGCCTGGTGGGCAGAATGTCAATAAGGTGGAGACTGCGGTTCAGTTGCGCTTTGACCTGCGGCACTCGCCCTCGATCCCCGATGAGGTGAAGGCGCGGGCGGAGAAACTTGCGGGGTCGCGGCTGACCAATGATGGGGTGCTGATTATTTCGGCGCAGCGTTTTCGCTCACGCGAGCGCAACCGGGAGGATGCGCTGGAGAAATTGCTGGCCTTGTTGCGGGAGGCTGCGGCGCCGCCGCCGCCAAAGCGGAGGCCTACGAAGCCCACCAAGGGGAGCAAGGAGCGCAGGTTGGAGGGGAAGGCTAAGGATAGCCGGACCAAGGCGCTGCGGAAGGTCAGGCCTGGGGAGTGAGGGCGTGCACCAGGGAGGGCTTTGCCCTCCCCGGACCCCTCCCACCAGGGGTCAGGGACCCCTGGACCGCCATTGAGTAAACTTATGAAATCCAAGGGTTTAAGACCCTTGGCGGATGGGGTTTGGGGAAGGCAGCGCCTTCCCCAAGGCCGCATTGAGACGCTGGGAAAGGTTTGAGCGTGAACCCAGGGAGGGCCTTGCCCTCCCCGGACCCCTCCCACCAGGGGTCAGGGACCCCTGGACCGCCATTGAGTAAATTTATGGGATCCAAGGGTTTAAGACCCTTGGCGGATGGGGTTTGGGGAAGGCAGAGCCTTCCCCAAGGGGGCACCTTACCCCGCCAGCATGGCCTTAAGTAGTTCATTCACTGCGGCAGGGTTCCCCTTGCCCGCCATCGCCTTCATCACCTGCCCCACAAAGAAGCCGAACAGCTTTTCCTTACCGGAGCGGTATTCGGCCAGTTTGTCGGCATTGGCCTCCATCACGCCGCGGATGGCGGCTTCGATGGCGCCGGTATCGGTCACCTGCTTCAGGCCGCGGGCCCCGACGATGGCGCCTGGTGCGCCCTCGCCGGCCAGCATGTGCTCGAAGACCTGCTTGGCGATGGTGCCGGAGAGCGTTTTGTCGGCGATTAGGTCGAGCAATTCGCCCATGTGTTCGGCGCTGACCGGGGGGTCGGCGATGTCGCGCTTGAGGCGGTTGAGGGCGGCGAAATAATCGCCGGTGAGCCAATTGGCAGCCAGCTTAGCGTCGCGGCCGCGGGCCATGGTCTCGAAGAAGACTGCCGTCTCACGGTCCAGCGTCAGCACATGCGCGTCATAGGGGGTGAGGCCCATGGCGACGTAGCGGGCGCGGCGGGCGTCTGGCAGTTCGGGAAGATTGGCCTTGAGTTGCTCCACCCAGCCGGCATCGAGCACCAGGGGGGGCAGGTCGGGGTCCGGGAAATAGCGGTAGTCATGCGCGTCTTCTTTTGAGCGCATGGAGCGGGTGACGCCGCGGGCGGTGTCGAAGAGGCGGGTTTCCTGATGGACTTCCTCGCCCGATTCCCAGACTTCGATTTGCCGCCGGGCTTCGACCTCGACGGCCTGCATGACGAATTTGACCGAGTTGACGTTCTTGATTTCGCAGCGGGTGCGGAAGCCCTCACCCGGTTTGCGGACCGAGACATTGACGTCGGCGCGCATGGAGCCCTCGTCCATATTGCCATCGCAGGTGCCGAGATAGCGCAGGATTTGCCGCAGTTTGGCGACATAGGCGCCGGCCTCTTCGGGGCTGCGCATATCGGGTTCGGAGACGATCTCCATCAGCGCCACGCCGGAGCGGTTGAGGTCGATGAAGGATTTGCTCGGGTGCTGGTCGTGCTGCGACTTGCCGGCATCCTGTTCGAGATGCAGGCGGGTGATGCCGATGATTTTCTTCGAGCCATCATCGAGGGTGATCTCGATTTCGCCGGTGCCCACGATGGGGTGGGCGAATTGGCTGATCTGATAGCCCTGCGGCAGGTCGGCGTAGAAGTAATTCTTCCGGTCGAAGCGCGACCAGAGGTTGATCTGGGCATTCAGGCCAAGACCGGTGCGCACGGCCTGGGCCACGCATTCGGCGTTGATGGAGGGCAGCATGCCGGGGAAGCCGGCATCGATGAACGACACCTGGCTATTGGGCGAGGCGCCGAAGGCGGTGGCCGCGCCGGAGAAGAGTTTGGCCTGTGACGTCACCTGGGCATGGACTTCCAGGCCGATGACGAGTTCCCAGTCGCCGATCATATAGGTCATGCGATCACCCCTGGCAGTGCCGAAAAACCAGCCGCGCGTTCCACCGCGCCGGCCACCGCGAAAACGCCTTCCTCATCGAAGGGCCGGCCGATGATTTGCAGGCCGAGCGGCAGGCCCTGGCCATCCAGCCCGGCCGGCACCGCCATGCCGGGCAGGCCGGCGAGATTGGCGGTCACGGTGAAGATGTCGTTCAGATACATCGCCAACGGGTCGTCCTGCTTTTCATCCAGCCCGAAGGCGGCGGAGGGCGTGGCGGGCGTGAGCAGCGCGTCGCATTGCTCCCAGGCCAGGTCGAAATCGCGCTTGATGAGGGCGCGAACCTGCTGCGCCTTGAGGTAATAGGCATCGTAATAGCCAGCGCTCAGCACATAGGTGCCGATCATGATGCGGCGCTTCACCTCGGCGCCGAAGCCGGCGGCGCGGGTTTTTTCGTAGAGTTCCGTCAGGTCCGCCCCGGCCACACGGGCGCCGAAGCGCACGCCGTCATAACGGGCTAGGTTGGAAGAGGCCTCGGCCGGCGCCACGATATAATAGGTTGGCAGCGCGTATTTGGTGTGCGGCAGCGAGACATCGACGATGCTGGCCCCGGCATCGCGCAGCCAGGCGATGCCCTGGCTCCAGAGCGCCTCGATCTCGGCCGGCATGCCCGCCATGCGGTATTCCTGCGGGATGCCGATGCGCATGCCGCGCACGCCACGGCCGACGGCGGCGGCGAAATCGGGCACCGCCATATCGACGCTGGTGCTGTCCTGCGGGTCGAAGCCACTCATGGAGCGCAGCAGCACGGCGCAATCCATCACATCGCGGGCGATTGGTCCGGCCTGGTCGAGCGAGGAGGCGAAGGCCACCACGCCGAAGCGCGAGCAGCGGCCATAGGTCGGCTTGATGCCGGCCACGCCGCAAAACGCTGCGGGCTGGCGGATGGAGCCGCCGGTATCGGTGGCGGTGGCGCCAAGCGCGATGCGCGCCGCCACCGCCGCCGCCGAACCGCCCGAGGAGCCGCCGGGCACCAGACGGGTATCGGGGTCATTGCGGCGCGACCAGGGGTTTTCCACCGGCCCGAAGGCGGAGGTGGCGTTGGACGACCCCATGGCGAATTCATCGAGGTTCAGCTTGCCCAGGAACACCGCGCCATCGCGCAGCAATTGCCGGGTGATGGTGCTCTCATAGGGCGGGGTGAAATCGCCCAGGATGCGGCTGGCGGCCGTGGTGCGGGTGCCGGCGGTGCAGAATAAATCCTTGATGCCGAGGGGAATGCCCTCCAGCGGCCCGCCCTGCCCGGCGGCCAGTTTCGTGTCGGCGGCATCGGCGGCGGTGAGGGCGGCCTCGGCGGTGACGGTGATATAGGCGTTCAGCCGCGGGTTGAGCGCGGCGATGGCATCTAGATAGGCCTGGGTCAGCTCGCGCGCCGAAATCTGCCGGGCGTCGAGGGCCAGGCGGGCCTGGGCGAGCGAAAGATCGGTCGGGCGCATTATTCGACCACCTTCGGCACGCCAAAATATTCGCCCTCGCGGTCCGGCGCATTGGCCAGGATGGCCTCGGCCTGGCCGCCATCGGTCACCACATCGGCGCGCCAGCGCAAAGCCGTGGCGCCGCCGCCGGCCATGGGCTCCACGCCCGTGGTGTCGACCTCGGATAATTGCTCGATCCAGCCCAGGATGGCGTTGATTTCCTGCGCCAGGCCGGGCAACGCCGCAGGCTCGACATGGATGCGGCTTAAAGTGGCGACGCGTTTGATGGTGGCGATATCCACGCTCATGACAGTGCGGTGTCCTCAGGGCATAAGCTCAAGCATGGCCTTGTTCACCATGCTGCAACTGCGTGCAAGCCTGAGCCGCAATGCGCGGATCCTCGGGCTTGACCCTGGCTCGAAGACCATTGGCCGGGCGCTGAGCGATGTCTCGCTCATGCTGGCCTCGCCCTATGGCGCGATTGCGCGGGGAAAATTGGCGGGGAATGCGGCGGAGGTGGCGAAAATCGCTGCCAAAGAGGGGGTGGGCGGGCTGCTGGTGGGGCTGCCGCTGGGAATGGATGGCAGTTTTGGCCCAGCGGCGCAGGCGGCGAAAGATTGGGCCATGGCCATGGGCGTGGCGACGGGACTGCCGGTGGCTTTGTGGGATGAGCGGCTTTCCTCCAGCGCGGTGAACCGCATGCTGGTGCAGGAGATGGATATGACCCGGGCGCGGCGGGCGCAGGTGGTGGATGCGGCGGCGGCGGCCTATACGATGCAGGCAGCGCTTGATGCCACGCGCGGGGCCGAAAGTGCCTAAGGATTTCGGGCGGCAGCCCCGCCTTCCTTCGTCGCCCGGTGCAGGCTAGGCTCGCACCTTGTGAGCTTCTCTTATCCCATCCTCCCCGGCGGCCATCTCCTTGCGATTGAGGGGCTTGAGTCACCGCATATCGCGGCACTTCTTGATTTGGCCGAGAGCTATGCCCTGCTCAACCGCCAGGGCAAGACCCAGCGCGACCTGCTGCGCGGGCGCACGCTGATCAACCTCTTCTTCGAGGACAGCACCCGCACCCGCACCAGTTTTGAGATCGCCGGCAAGCGGCTGGGCGCTGATGTCATCAATATGTCGGTGTCGAATTCGAGCGTGAACAAGGGCGAGACCCTGCTGGACACCGCCAGCACGCTCAACGCCATGAACACCGATTTGCTGGTGGTGCGCCATGGCCAATCCGGCGCGCCGGCGCTTTTGGCGCAGAAGGTGAGTGCCGCGGTGATCAATGCCGGTGACGGCACGCATGAGCACCCGACCCAGGCGCTGCTCGATGCCCTGACGATCCGCCGGCATAAGGGGGATTTGCGCAATCTCGTGGTCGCCATTTGCGGCGATATCAGCCATTCCCGGGTTGCGCGCTCCAATATCCATCTGCTCAGCGCCATGGGGGCCGAGGTGCGGCTGGTGGCCCCGCCCACCTTGCTGCCGGCCGAGGTGGGGCGGCTGGGGGTGAGCGTGTTCCATGACATGCGCAAGGGCCTGGCGGGTGCCGATGTGGTGATGATGCTGCGGCTGCAGCGCGAGCGCATGGCGGCGGGCGGGCTGGTGCCGAGCGCGCGTGAATTTTTTCGCTTCTATGGCCTGGATGCGGAGAAACTGAGCTTCGCCAAGCCTGATTCCATTGTGATGCATCCCGGGCCGATGAATCGCGGCATCGAGATCGACAGCGCCATCGCCGATCATCCGACGCGATCGGTGATCGGCGAGCAGGTGGAGATGGGGGTGGCGCTCCGCATGGCGGTGCTGGATGTGCTGGCCCGTGGCCTCAGGCGCAACGGGTGAGCCTGCGCCCGGCCCGCCCCGGGGATGCGCCCTCCCTGCGCGCCCTGGTTCGCGCCGCCTATGCCCATTACGTGCCCCGGATGGGCCGCGAACCGGCGCCGATGGGCGATGATTACGCAGCCCGAATCGCCGCCGGCCAGGCCTGGCTGCTGGAGCAGGACGACGTGGCCATTGGCGCGCTGGTGCTGGAGGATACGGCAGAGGGGCTGCTGCTCGACAATATCGCCGTGGCTGAAGCCGCGCGTGGCAAGGGCCATGGCCGCGCCATGATCGGTTTTGCCGAGGCTGAGACCCTGCGGCGCGGGCAAACCCGCCTTTGGCTTTATACCAACGAAAAAATGTTCGAAAACATCGCGCTCTATACGCGGCTGGGCTTTCGCGAGACGCATCGCGAGCAGCAGGCTGGGTTTGCCCGGGTCTTTATGGAAAAGCTGCTGGCGGGGAAGACCGGGTAACCCTTCTGGTCAATAGGCTGCCGCCATGACACCCTACTGGCCATGATTCCCGCGCCACTGCTCATCCACAATGCCCGGTTGATCGACCCTGCCTCGGGGCTTGATAGCCTTGGCGCGCTGCTGATCGAGAATGGCCGCATCGCCTCGCTGACCGGCGGTGCCGCCGATGGCGCCGAAAGGCTGGATGCCGGGGGGCAATGCCTCGCCCCGGGGCTGATCGATATGCGCGCTGCCCTGGGTGAGCCGGGGGCGGAGCATAGGGAGACCATTGCCTCCGCCGCCTTGGCTGCCGCTGCGGGCGGCATCACCACCATCTGCGCCCTGCCCGATACCCAGCCGGTGCTGGATGACCCGGCTTTGGTCGAATTCATCGCCCGGCGCGGCGAGGCCACCGGCAGCCTGACCATCCTGCCCTATGCCGCCGCCACGCGCGGGCTCAAGGGCATGGAACTCTCGGAATTTGGCCTGCTGCGTGAGGCGGGGGCGGTGGCTTTCACCGATGGCGCCCATGCCATTGCCTCGGCGCGAACCATGCGCCTCGCTCTCAGCTATGCCCGCGCCTTCGGCACCTTCATTGTGCAGCATCCGGAGGAGCCCAGCCTGGCGCATGGCGCGGCCACTGAGGGCGAATTGGCCACCCGGCTGGGCCTGCCCGGCATTCCGATGGCGGCTGAGGCGATGATGGTGGCGCGCGATATCGCCCTGGCGCGGCTGACCGGCGGGCATGTGCATTTTTCGCGTGTTTCCACCGCTGCGGCGCTGGGGTTGATCCGGGCGGCGAAGGCGGAGGGCCTTGCGGTGACCTGCGACACCGCGCCGCCCTATTTTGACCTGAACGAGAACGCCATCACCGGCTATCGCAGCTATGCCAAGCTCAGCCCGCCGCTGCGGCCGGAGGAGGAGCGCCGCGCCGTGGTGGCGGCGCTCGCGGATGGCACGATCGACGCCATCGTCTCCGACCATCAGCCGCGCGATGCCGATGACAAGCGCCTGCCCTTCGCCCAGGCCGAGGCCGGGGGTGCAGGGCTGGCCACGCTGCTGGCGGTGACGCTGGCGCGGGTGCATGCGGACGATATCGCACTCCTGCCGGCGCTGGCCATGCTGACTGCGCGCCCTGCGGCGCTGCTGGGCATTGCGGCTGGGCGGCTGGCGATGGGCGCACCGGCGGATCTGGTGCTGTTCGACCTCGACCGGGCATGGCAGGTGAAGGATGGGCAATTGCCGGGCAAGGCACAGAATTCTCCCTTCGATGGCCGGGCGCTCGAAGGCCGCGTGACTGCCACGTTCAAAGCCGGCCGAAAGGTGTTTTCCGCATGATTCTTGAATCCATCATGGCGGCGATTTTGGGGCTGTTGCTGGGCTCCATCCCCTTTGGCCTGCTGCTGACGCGGGCGGCGGGGCTGGGCGATATCAGGCAGATCGGCTCGGGCAATATCGGCGCCACCAATGTGCTGCGCACCGGCAATAAGGCGCTGGCCGCCGCCACCCTGCTGCTGGATGGGCTGAAGGGCCTGGTTGCGGTTTGGGCTGCCGGGGCGCTGCTGGGGCCGGGGCCGGATGTGGTGGCCGGCGTGGCGGCGGTGGTTGGGCATTGCTTTCCGCCCTGGCTGGGTTTTCGCGGCGGCAAGGGCGTGGCCACGGCGCTGGGAGTATTTCTCGCCCTGGCATGGCCGGTTTTTGCCCTGGCCATCGCGGTCTGGCTGGCCGTGGCGCGGATCTGGAAAATCTCCTCGCTGGGCGCGCTTTCTGCCATGGGTGCCTCGGTGATTGCCTCGGTGGTGATCACGCCGGGGCCGGTGGGGATTGGTATTTTGGTCATCGCCGCCTTTGTGGCGATGCGGCATCAGGAGAATATCGAGCGTCTGGTCAAGGGCACCGAGCCGCGGATCGGCGAGGGCAAATGAGCGAAGCGCTGGCCCGGCTTCGGCTGGCGCGCAGCGAGGGCGTGGGCGCGACCTATCATCGCCGGCTGCTGGAACGTTTTGGCTCGGCGCGGGCGGCCATTGCGGCGCTGTCGCGCAATCCTGAGCGGTTCCGGGCCGCGTCGGAGGCCGATTGCGCGCGGGAAATGGCCGCCACCGCTGAGATTGGCGGCCGCTTCCTGTTTCTGGGTGAGCCCGACTACCCTGCCCTGATGGCGCTGCTGCCCGATGCGCCGCCGGTGCTCATAGCGCTGGGTGACCCTGCGGCCCTGGCGCCACGGGCGGTGGCCATTGTGGGCGCGCGCAATTCCTCCGCCGCCGGGCGTCGGGTGGCTGAGGATCTGGCCGATGAACTGGCGGGCAAGGGGATTGTGGTGATCTCCGGCATGGCGCGCGGGATCGACGCCGCCGCACATCAGGGCGCGCTGAACGCCAAGGGACAGACCATCGCGGCCATCGCCGGCGGGCTGGATGTCGCCTATCCGCCAGAAAACGCCATGCTGCAGGCGCGTGTCGCCGATCAGGGCGGGTTGTTGATCACCGAGGCGCCGTTGGGCACTGCGCCGCAGGCCCGGCATTTTCCCCGGCGCAATCGCATCATCGCCGGTCTCGCACTGGGCGTGGTGGTGGTGGAGGCGATGGAGAAATCGGGCACGCTGATCACCGCGCGACTCGCGCTTGATTATGGCCGTGAACTCTATGCCGTGCCCGGCAGCCCGGCCGATCCGCGCGCGCGCGGCTCCAATGACCTGATCCGCCAGGGCGCGCATTTATGTGAACATGCAGCCGATGTGCTGGAATTTTTGCCCCAGGCACCGGCAGCGGCGCCGCTGTTTCGGCCCCGGCCGAAAGCCGTGGAAACGCCTGAGCCGCCGCCCGAAGCCTCGGAAGAGCCCGGTTCGGACGCGGCTCAAGTGCTTGAATTGCTTAGCACGGCACCAATCTCTGTTGACGAGCTAGCCCGGCGCTGCCAGCTATCTGCCCCAAGCCTGCGCGCCATCCTGTTCGATTTCGAGTTGGAGGGGCGCGTCCAAACCCTGCCGGGCGACCGGGTGGCGCTCTCCTGACGGGGCCGCCCGAGCCCCTTTCTGGAATGCCGATGCCCGACGTCCTCGTCGTCGAAAGCCCTGCCAAGGCCAAGACCATCAACAAGTATCTGGGTGATGGTTTCACCGTGCTGGCCAGCTTTGGCCATGTGCGCGACCTGCCGCCCAAGGATGGCTCCGTCCGCCCGGACGAGGATTTCGCCATGGATTGGGAGGCAGATGAGCGCGGCCAGAAGCAGGTGCGCGCCATCGCCTCGGCGCTGCGCGGCGCCAAGCGCCTCTACCTCGCAACCGACCCCGATCGCGAGGGCGAGGCGATTTCCTGGCATGTGAAGGATATGCTGGCCCGCGCGGGCGCGCTGAAGGGCGTGCAAGTCAGCCGCATCACCTTCAATGAGATCACCAAGCGCGCCGTGCAATTCGCCGTGGCGCATCCGCGGGAGCTGGATACGCCGCTGATCGAGGCCTATCTGGCGCGCCGCGCGCTGGATTACCTGGTGGGGTTTTCGCTCTCGCCCGTGCTGTGGCGCAAACTGCCGGGCAGCCGCTCGGCCGGGCGGGTGCAGAGTGTCGCGCTGCGGCTGATCTGCGAGCGTGAGGCCGAGATCGAGGTGTTCAAGGCGCGGGAATATTGGACGGTGGAGGGCCGTTTCCTCACCGCCATCGGCGCGCCCTTCCCGGCCCGGCTGACGCATCATGAGGGCAAGAAGCTCGACCAATTCGACCTTAACACCGAGGCGCTGGCCGAGGCGGCGAAGCGCGCGGTTGAGGCTGCCAGTTTTTCCGTGGGCTCCGTCGAGAAGAAGCGCAGCCGGCGCAACCCGCCCGCGCCCTTCACCACCTCCACCCTGCAGCAGGAGGCCTCGCGCAAGCTCGGCATGGGCGCGCAGGCCACCATGCGTCTGGCGCAGCAGCTTTATGAGGGTGTGGAGATTGCCGGCGAGACGGTGGGCCTCATCACCTATATGCGAACCGATGGCGTGCAGATGTCGCGCGATGCGATCATGGCCATTCGCGACCATGTGAAGAGTGAGTTTGGGCCGGATTACCTGCCCGGCGCCGCGCGTGAATACGCGACCCGCGCGAAGAACGCGCAGGAGGCGCATGAGGCGGTGCGCCCCACCGATGTGGGCCTGCGGCCGCAGGATGCGGCGCAGTATATCTCCGGGCCCCAGCTTCGGCTCTATGAGCTGATCTGGAAACGGGCGGTGGCCAGCCAGATGCATAGCGCCGAGCTGGACCAGACCGTGGTTGAGCTGGTCGAGCCCAGCGGCAAGACCCGGCTGCGCGCCAATGGCAGCGTCATCGCCTTTGATGGTTTCCTCAAACTTTATCGTGAGGATACCGATGACAACGAGGCCGACCGCCGCGCCGGCGTTGCGGCCCCGCCCAGTGCCGAGGATGACGACAACCGCACCCTGCCGCCGATGCGCCAGGGTGAGGCGGTGAAGACCCGCGATGTCAGCACCACCCAGCACTTCACCCAGCCGCCGCCGCGCTATTCCGAGGCCAGCCTGGTCAAGCGCATGGAGGAGCTGGGGATCGGCCGGCCCTCCACCTATGCCTCCATCCTGCAGGTGTTGCAGGACCGTGAATATGTGAAGCTGGATAAGCGCCGCTTCGTGCCTGAGGACCGCGGCCGGCTGGTCACCGCCTTCCTGGTCAGCTTCTTCGAGCGCTATGTCGACCCAGGCTTCACCTCGGGGCTGGAAGAGCAGCTCGACGATATCTCCGGCGGCCGGGCGGAATGGCGCGCGGTGATGCGCGCCTTCTGGGAGCATTTTTCCAAGGCGATCGAGGCGACCAAGGAGCTGAAAATCTCCGAGGTGATCGATCGGCTGGATGAGGATCTGGGGCCGCATTTCTTCCCCGCCGCCGATGATGGCAAGGACCCCAGGCTCTGCCCCGCCTGCTCGGCCGGCAGGCTGGGGCTGCGGCTGGGGCGGACGGGCGCCTTTATTGGCTGCTCGAATTATCCGGAATGCCGCTACACAAGGCCACTGGCAGTGCCCGGGGCCGAGGGCGAGGGCGGCGGCGGCGATTTCGCCGATGGCCAGCGCAGCCTGGGCGTGGACCCGGTCTCCGGTAAGGAGATCACCATGCGGCGCGGGCCCTATGGTATTTACGTCCAGCTTGGCGAGCCGGGCACCGATGAGAAGGGCAAGCCGACAAAGCCGCGCCGCGCCAGCCTGCTGCGCGGCATGGACCCTGAGGGCATCACGCTGGAGCGCGCGCTGGCGCTGCTCTCCATGCCGCGCATTGTGGGCCTGCACCCGGAAAAGGGCGAGGAGATTATGGCCCATCTCGGCCGCTTCGGGCCCTATATCACCATGGGCGCGCTGTCGAAGACGCTCGACAAGGATGATGATGTGCTGAGCCTGGGCCTCAACCGCGCCGTGGCGCTGCTGGCCGATGCCAAGCCACGCGGCCTGGTGGTGGGCATGCACCCCAAGGATGGCGAGAAGGTGGAGGTACGGCGCGGCCGCTTCGGCCCCTTCCTGATGCATGGCAAGCGCGTGGCCAATCTGCCGCGCGGCACCGAGATGGAGGCCGTGACCTTGGATGAGGCGGTGACCCTGCTGGCCGAGAAGGGCAAGGAATTGCCGCCGCTGAAGGGCGCCAAGGGCAAGGCGGCGAAAGCCAAGCCCGCCCGCGCCAAGCCGGCGGCCGAGGGTGCCGAGGCGAAGGCCCCCGCTAAAAAACCTGCTGCCAAGAAGGCTGCCACCGGCAAGAAGGCCCCGGCGAAAAAGCCCGCGGCGCGAAAGGCGCCCGCGACAACAAAAGCGGCAAAGGCGTGAAGCGCCCGGGGCCGCCGCCAAAGGGCAAGAAACCCTATACCGGCACCAAGCCGGCCAAGGGGCTGGAGCGCGACCCGAATGCCGGGCGCCGCAAGAAGACCGGCAGCACCGGCTATCCCCGGCCGCCGGAGGAAGCGGCCAAGGCCCGCGCCGCAGCACCCGAGGCCAAGCCGGCCCGCCCGCCGCGCGATCGGCGCGAGACCGGCTTTGACACGGTGCAAAAGCCGATACCCGTCCGCGGCCGCAAGGCCGCCATCGCCGCCGCTGCCGAGGCTCCTCGCGCGCCGCGCGCCCCCCGGCCGGCCAAGGCCCGGCCGCCACGCCCGGTGCGCGAGACGCTCAGGGTGGTGGAGGATACCCATGCCCCCGCGCCGCTGCCGCCACCGCAAAAACCCTCGCGCAGCCAGCGCCGGGGCGAGACCGGCGGGGCCGAGCCAAGGCCGATGCCCAGCATCGCGCAATTGCAGGTCTTTCTCGGCGGCGCCCGCGCCAAGGTGGGCCGCAATGAGATCGCCCGGCATTTCGGCCTGACCAGCGAGCAGCGCCCGGCCTTGCGCGCGCTGCTGGCCAGCATGCAGGAGGCCGGCATCGCCGCCCCCGCCGGCACGCGCCGCCCGGCCGACACTGGAGGCCGCCCAGTGGGTCGGCCAGAGGGCAAGCCCACGCCCCGCCGCGACACCCGCCCAGGGGCCCGCCCAGAGGGTCGCCCAGAGGGGCGTCACGAGGGGCGTCACGAGGCCCTGCCGGATATGCTGCCGGTGGAGGTGTTCGGCACCGATGCGGATGGCGAGCCGCTGGCCCGGCCGCTGAATTGGCAGGGTGAGGGCCGCCCACCGCTGATCTATATGCGCCCCGAAGCCGCCGGCCAGCCGGCGCTGGCACCGGGCGAACGCGTGCTGGCGCGGCTGAAACCCTTGGGCGGCGGCAAGTATGAGGGGCGCAGCTTCAAGCGCCTCGGCGGGCCGCAGGATGCGCCGGCGCGCATTCTGGGCATTGTGCAAAACGGCCAGATCGTGCCCACCGACAAGAAGCAAAAAGGCCATTGGCACATGGTCGGCAGCGAGGCGCGGGAGGGCGATATCGTTCTGGCCGAACCGGCGCCGCAGGGCGCTGGCCGGCATTTTGGCCCCAAACCCGCCCGCGTGACCGAGGTGCTGGGGCGGATGGGCGAGGCGAAATCGGTCTCGCTGATCTGCATCCACGCCCATGGCATCCCCACGGAATTCCCCGCCGAGGCGGTGGCGCAGGCCGAAGCCGCGCGCGGCACCGCGCTCGGCAAACGCACCGATTTGCGCGCCACCCCCCTGGTGACCATTGATGGCGAGGATGCGCGCGATTTCGACGATGCCGTCTTCGCCGAAGCGGATGGCAGCGGCTGGCGCATTATCGTCGCCATTGCCGATGTGGCGCATTATGTCCGCCCCGGCATGGCGCTGGACCTTGAGGCGCGGCGCCGCGGCAATAGCGTCTATTTTCCTGACCGCGTGGTGCCGATGCTGCCCGAGGCGCTGTCCAATGGCTGGTGCAGCCTGCGACCGAAGGAAGATCGCGGTTGCCTTTTCGTCGAGATGCGCTTCACCGCCGATGGCGAGAAGATCGGCCATCGCTTTGGCCGCGGCCTGATGCGCTCGGTCGCGCGGCTGACCTATGAGGAGTTGCAGGCGGCGCGGGATGAGGCGCGCGAGCCGCAGGATCTTGAGGCGGGCCACACCGCCCGGCTCTATGGCGCCTTCGAGGCGCTGCTGGGGGCGCGGACCCGGCGCGGCACGCTGGAGCTTGATATTCCCGAACGGCGGGTGGTGCTGAGCCCCGAGGGCGAGGTGCTGGGCGTGGCCCCCCGCCCGCGGCTGGACAGCCATAAGCTGATCGAGGAGTTCATGGTCGCCGCCAATGTCTGCGCGGCGGAGGAGTTGGAGCGCTTGGTGCAGCCCACCATGTACCGCATCCATGACCGGCCCTCGGACCAGAAGCTGGAAGGGCTGCGGCAATTCCTGCAGCAATTCGCCATCAATATGCCGCCGGGCAACCAGCTGCATCCGCGCAATTTCTCGCATGTGCTGGCGATGGTGAAGGGTGCGCCGCATGAGCGGCTGGTGAATGAGACGGTGCTGCGCAGCCAATCCCAGGCCGCCTATGCGCCGGATAATATTGGCCATTTCGGCCTGGCGCTGGCGCGCTATGCGCATTTCACCAGCCCGATCCGGCGCTATGCCGACCTGATGATCCATCGCGCGCTGATCCGTGGCCTCAAGCTTGGTGCCGATGGGCTGACCGAGGCGGAGGCCACCGAGATGCCCGCCATCGCCGACGCCATCACCGGCACCGAACGCCGGGCGGCGGCGGCGGAGCGTGATGCGGTGGACCGCTACCTGGCCGCCTTCATGAGCAGCCGGGTGGGCGAGACCTTCTCGGCGCGGATTTCCGGCGTCACCCGCTTTGGCATGTTCGTGGCGGTTGATGAGACGGGCGCCCAGGGCATGGTGCCGTTTTCCGCCATGCCGGAGGATCGCTGGGAGGAAGACCCCGCGACGCAATCGCTGGTGGGCCGCCGCACCGGGCTGCGCTTCACGCTAGGCGATGCGGTGGAGGTGGCCCTGCGCGAGGCCAATGCGATGACGGGGGCGATGCAGTTCCAATTGCGCCAGGGGGTGCCGCGGCCAGCCGGGGGCCAAGGGCCGCACCGGCATCGCAGCAAGCCGGCGCGCGGGCGGCGGGGCTAGGGCCGAGAATCCGCCGCGGCGGCAAATCCCGCTTGACCCCGCCGGCCCATCCGCTATGCAGGGGCCTTGTCCCGTGGGTGTCCGCCCGCGGCTATATCCTTTTCTGTAGAGACGAGCATCATGGCCAAGTCCAACACCATTCAGATCAAGCTGATCTCCAGCGCCGAGACCGGCCATTTCTATGTGACGAAAAAGAATACCCGCACCGCGACCGGCAAGCTCGAACTCAAGAAGTACGACCCGGTGGTGCGCAAGCACGTCGTCTACAAAGAAGGCAAGATCAAGTAAGCCAGCGCAGGCATCAGTCGGCTGCTCATTGTGGCCGGGGCAGCGTGGCTTCGAAGGCCTGATAAGCGGGCACCAACTTCGCTACAGCGCCGCCTCAGCGCAACGGCGCCGGTGGCGAGACCAGGGCGGGCATAAGGCGGCCAGGTCACATTGGGCGCTGATATTTTTTCGCCGTGCAGAATTTTCAATAAAATTGATCCAGCATTATGTCCCATGGCGTTTCATGCCAGGCATCATGACATCCAGAAGAATTATGGCTCCGAAGCAGCCCAGGGCCGCCACCAGGGCTTCCGCGCCACCATGTGACAGCGCTATTTCACCGCCTTCACCCTGAAGCTTCGCCCCAGGCAGTCAAAGATTTGCGGTGATGTTCACGCCCACCGGAATGCGGGCCACCACGCGCGCATCCACCCACCGCTCGGCATTCCGCCGTCGGTCGCAGCAAGGATCATGGCATGTCGGCAAGCATCGGCGAGCACAGCAAGACCGCCAATAAATCGCTCTTCTTCAAGCGGTGGCTCGCCAACCCGCTGCAGATGGGCAGCATCATTCCCTCCTCGGCCACTTTCAGCCGGATGATCGCCGAGCGCGCGGTGTGCGGCCCTGACGAGGTGGTGGTGGAATTGGGCGCCGGCACCGGCGTTATCACCCGCGCCCTGCTGGCGGCCGGCGTGCCGGCCGAAAAGCTCGTGGTGATCGAGATCGTGCCCGATATGGCCGCCCATCTGCGCCGCGCCCTGCCCGGCGTGCAGGTGATCTGCGGTGATGGCTTCGAATTGCCCAAGGTGCTGGAACAGGCCAAGGCCGGCCGCGTGGGTGACGTGATCTGCGGCATTCCGCTGGTGATGCTGCCCTTCGATGCGCAGCAGAAAATCGTCTCCGCCATGCTGGCGGCCAGCCCGGTGCGGGGCTTTCTGCATTTGAGCTACTGCATCACTTCGCCGCTGCCCGCGGCCAAGCTGGGGCTGACGGGGCGCCGGCAGGCCTGGACGATCAAGAACTTCCCGCCCGGCGGCGTCTGGCGCTACGCGCCCATCAACCCCGCCTCAGAGGGCTGAGGCTGGGCCGGGCGCTTGCCCGGCCTATTCCGGCTCGATGCCCGCGGCGCGGATCGCCTGGGTCCATTTCACCGTCTCGCTGGCGGCGAAGGCGGCGGCCTGTTCCGGCGTGCCGGTGATGAGCGCCATGCCCAGCGCCTCCCCCAGCCGTGACCGAAGCTCGGCATTCTGCGCCGCGGCGCGCACGGCGGCGTTCAGCCGGGCAATGATGGGCGCCGGCGTGCCGGCGGGCGCGGCCAGAATGAACCAGGCGAAGAGCTCGTAATTCGGCAGATTGGCCGCCTCGGCCACTGTGGGCACATCGGGCAATTGTGCGCTGCGGCTGCGGGTGGTCACCGCCAGCACCCGGGCGCGGCCGGATTGGCTGGCCGGCAGGATCACCGCCTGATCGGCCACGAACATATCCACCCGGCCGGCCAGCAGGTCCTGAATGGCGGCGCCGGCAGCGCGATAGGGCACATGCAGCAGCCGCACCCCGGCCATGGAGGCCAGCATCTCGGAGGCGACGCGCTGCGAGGCGGAGGTGGAGGCATAGGTCACCGCCTCCGGCCGGGCCCGCGCGGCGGCGAGCAGGTCATTGAGGGTGCGATGCGGGCTGGCTTCCGGCACCGCCACCAGCAGCGGCACCGAGGCCAGCATCGAGATGGGCGCGAAATCGCGCTCCATGTCGAAGGGCACCCGGCGGAACAGCGCATTGGCCGCGGCATTGGTGGAATTGGTGCCGAAGAGCAGCGTCATGCCATCGGCGGGGGCGCGGGCCACCGCCTCGGCACCGATCAGGCCCGAGGCGCCGGCGCGGTTCTCGATGACCACGGGCTGGCCCAGCGTGTCGCGCATGCGCTCGGCAAAGAGCCGGGCAACGGTGTCGGTGGCGCTGCCGGGGGCGAAGGGGACGATGCCGCGAATGGGGCCGCTGGGCCATTCCTGGGCCAGTGCCAGGCCCGGGGTTGCCAATGTGGCCGCCAGAAATCCACGACGTTGCATATCCGCCTCCCATTTGCAGGTTTTGAGGCGAATAGGACGTGCCGCTCCTGGCGGCAAGGCTATGGGGCGGCGCGTTTTTTCCGCTTGGGCGCGGCCAATGCGGCATGCCGGGCCAGGATGGGGCCCAGGAAGCGGCCGGTATGGCTGTCTGGCGTGGCCGCCACATCCTCAGGCGTGCCTTGCGCCACGATGCGGCCACCGCCCTCACCACCCTCGGGGCCGAGGTCGAGCACCCAATCGGCGGTCTTGATGACCTCCAGATTATGCTCGATCACCAGCACGGTATTGCCCGCCGCGACCAGCGCGTGCAGCACTTCGAGCAGCTTGCGGACATCCTCGAAATGCAGGCCGGTGGTGGGTTCGTCCAGGATATAAAGCGTGCGGCCGGTGGCGCGGCGGGAGAGTTCCTTGGAGAGTTTGATCCGTTGCGCCTCACCGCCCGAGAGGGTGGTCGCCTGCTGGCCGAGATGGATATAGCCCAGGCCCACCTCCTCCAGCGTTTTTAGCTTGTCATGGATGGCCGGGACGGCGGCGAAGAATTCGCGGCCCTCGCTCACCGTCATATCCAGCACATCGGCGATGCTCTTGCCGCGGAATTTTACCTCCAGCGTCTCGCGATTGTAGCGCTTGCCTTTGCAAGTGTCGCAGGTGACATAGACGTCGGGCAGAAAATGCATCTCGATCTTGATGAGACCATCGCCCTGGCAGGCCTCGCAGCGGCCGCCCTTGACGTTGAAGCTGAAGCGGCCGGGTTTGTAGCCGCGGGCGCGGGCATCGGGCAATTCGGCGAACCAGTCGCGGATTGGCGCGAAAAGCCCGGTATAGGTGGCGGGGTTGGAGCGCGGGGTGCGGCCGATGGGCGATTGGTCGATGTCGATGATCTTGTCGAGATATTCCAGCCCCTCGAGTTTCTCATAAGGGCTGGGCACAGTGCCCGCACCCATCAGGCGGCGGGCGACGGCGTTGTAAAGCGTCTCGATGATCAGGGTGGATTTGCCGCCGCCGGAAACGCCGGCCACGCAGCAAAACGTGCCCAGCGGGATTTCAGCGGTGACGTTTTTCAGATTATTGCCGGTGGCACCGATCAGCCGCAGCATTTTCTTCTTGTCGAAGGCCCGGCGGGCGGCGGGCATGGGCACGCTGCGCCGGCCGGAGAGATAGGCGCCGGTGACGCTGTCCGGATGCGCCTCCACCTCGGCCGGGGTGCCCTGGGCGATGATGCGCCCGCCCCCGGCGCCGGCGGCGGGGCCGATATCGATCAGATGATCGGCCTGGCGGATCGCATCCTCATCATGCTCGACGACGAGGACGGTGTTGCCGATGTCACGCAGGCGCCTGAGCGTACCGAGTAAGCGCTCATTGTCGCGCTGATGCAGGCCGATGGAGGGCTCGTCGAGCACATAGAGCACGCCGGTCAGCCCCGAGCCGATTTGCGAGGCGAGGCGGATGCGCTGCGATTCGCCGCCCGAGAGCGTGGCCGAGGCGCGGCCGAGCGAGAGGTAGTTCAACCCGACATCGACGAGGAATTGCAGCCGCTCCTCAATCTCCTTGAGGATGCGCCGGGCGATATCGGCGCGCTGCGGCGTCAGCGTGTCATTGACGGTGGCAAACCATTGCCGGGCATCGCTGATCGAGAGTTCGCAGACCTCGCCCACATGCCGCGCCGCCACCTTCACGCTGAGTGATTCCGGCTTGAGCCGGTAACCCTGGCAGATCTTGCAGGCTTTTTTCGCCTGATAGCGGGAGAGATCCTCGCGCACCCAGGGGTTGTCGGTTTCGCGGAAGCGGCGCTCCAGATTGGGGATCACGCCCTCGAAGGGTTTTTCAACCTCATAGGCGCGCAGGCCATCCTTGTAGCGCAGCGTTACCGCCTCCTTGCCCGTGCCGTGCAAAATGGCTTGGCGGAAAGTCTCGGGCAGCTCGCCCCAGGCGGTGTCCATGCGCAGGCGAAAATGCTTGGCCAGGCTGTCCAGCGTCTGGTCGTAATAGGGGGAATTGGCGTTGACCCAGGCGGCGACGGCGCCGTCACGCAGCGCCTTGGTCTCATCGGGCACCACCAGGGCGGGGTCGAAAAACGTCTCGGTGCCCAGGCCATCACAGGCTGGGCAGGCGCCCTGGGGCGAGTTGAAGGAGAAGAGCCGCGGCTCGATTTCCTCGATGGTGAAGCCGCTGACCGGGCAGGCGAATTTTTGTGAGAAGACGGTGCGGGCACCGGTTTCGGCATCCTCGACATAGGCGATACCCTCCGCCAGGGCGAGCGCGGTCTCAAAGCTATCGGCCAGGCGCTGCGCCATGCCGTCGCGCACCACCACGCGGTCCACCACCACCTCGATATCGTGCTTGAGTTTCTTGTCTAGCTTGGGGGCATCGGCGATTTTGTAGAGCGTGCCATTGACCTTCACGCGCTCAAAACCCCGGCGCTGAAAATCCAGCAGCTCCTTGCGGTATTCGCCCTTCTTGTCGCGCACCACGGGGGCGAGCAGCAAAAGCCGGGTGCCCTCGGGCATGGCTGCCACCCGGTCCACCATCTGCGCCACGCTCTGCGCCTCGATCGGCAGGCCGGTGGCGGGCGAATAGGGCACGCCCACCCTCGCCCAGAGCAGGCGCATATAGTCATAGATTTCCGTCACCGTGCCGACGGTGGAGCGCGGGTTGTGGCTGGTGGTCTTCTGCTCGATGGAAATGGCGGGGGAGAGGCCCTCAATGCTGTCCACATCGGGCTTTTGCATCAGCTGCAGGAATTGCCGCGCATAGGCGCTGAGCGATTCGACATAGCGGCGCTGGCCCTCGGCATAAATCGTGTCGAAGGCGAGCGAGGATTTGCCCGAGCCGGACAGGCCGGTGATGACCGTCAGGCTGTCCTTGGGGATATCGACGTCGAGATTCTTCAGATTGTGTTCGCGCGCGCCGCGAATGCGGATGAATTTGCCATCCGGCTTGCCCTCGGGCCTATCTCGCGGCATCGATTACTTCCAGAATGTTCGCGTTGCGTTCGCTTTAGGATATGGCAGAGCCACCGCCCAGAAGCTAGACTGGGTTTCAGAATTGCAAGGAGCGACGTCATGGCAGGCAGTGTGAACAAGGTGATCCTGATCGGACGCCTCGGTCGGGACCCCGAGGTCCGGAACTTCCAGAATGGTGGGAAGGTGGTCAATCTGCGCCTCGCCACCGGCGAGCGCTACAAGGACCGCGAAGGCAATATGCAGGAGCGCACCGAATGGCACTCCGTTGCCATCTTCAACGAAAAGCTGGGCGAAATCGCCGAGCGCTATTTGAAGAAGGGCAGCCAGGTCTATCTCGAAGGCCAGTTGGAAACCCGCAAATGGCAGGACCAGAGCGGCGCCGAGAAATACTCGACCGAGGTGGTACTGCGCAATTTCCGCGGCGAATTGACCCTGCTGGATAGCCGCGGTGCCGGCGGCGGCGGTGCCTCGGATGATGATATGGGCGGCGGCTATGCCGGTGGTGGTGGCGGTGCGCCCCCGGCCCGCTCGGGTGGCTATGGCGGCGGCGCGGCCAAACCGGCCCCGGCGCGCGGTGGCTGGGACAATAACAAGAAGAGCGATCTGGACGATGATATTCCGTTCTAACAGGGGACTGGGAAACGAATAGCGCGCTAAAGCAAAGTCGAGGGGCGTTGCCCCTCGAGCACCCCAGGAGGAAACTGAGTTTCCTCCACCTTCGGTCAATTAGTGATTTCAAAATCAATCAAAGGTCCAGGAAAATCATTTTCCTGGTGGGAGAGCGCGAGAGGGCAAAGCCCCATAGGCGCTAAATTACGCTTGCCATGTCTCGAATCGGTATGATTCGAAGTGGGGATGCAAATCCTGACGT
>Ga0214921_10004341_pt1 | contig 20913 bp, 22 predicted proteins | sample LL1505_MetaG_FD_177992 | JGI IMG/M metagenome (GOLD analysis project Ga0214921, IMG submission 177992) | Freshwater microbial communities from Lake Lanier, Atlanta, Georgia, United States - LL-1505 | ecosystem: Environmental > Aquatic > Freshwater > Lake | place: USA: Georgia | collected...
GATAACTCACCAAACATATCTCCAGGTCCTAAAATTGAAAGTAGATTTTCTCGCCCATCAGAGGATGTGGTGCCAAGCTTTAATTTTCCATCAGTAACAACAAATAATCTATCTCCAGCATCGCCCTCTTTAAATAAGGTTTGTCCTTTAGAAATCTTAACCGCCGTCATAGAGGCCCGAAGAGTTGAGGCCGAGGCATCATCTAGTGCGGTAAATAATGGCGCACGACGCACAACCTCTTCTTCATTTTTATTAGGCATAATGCAGATGATACAACGCCTACCCGCTTTAACTCTAATAAGCGTAATCTTGGCCAAATGCGTGAGAGTTTGGCTAATAAAAAGATGAGAGCGAAAGCTATTTATCGCTTACTTAGTAAAAACTATCCAAATGTTAGATGCGAGTTAGATTATTCAAACCCATTTGAATTACTAATTGCAACTGTGTTATCTGCCCAATGCACCGATAAGCGCGTTAATCAAACGACGCCAGCGTTATTTAAAAAATATAACACAATTAAAAAAATGGCTGCCGCTGATAGAAAAGATCTCGAAAGATTAATAAAATCAACAGGCTTTTTTAGAGCAAAAGCAAAAAATATTAAATCTTTAAGTCAAAAAATCTTAATTGATTTTGGCGGTGAAGTTCCAAATAATCTTGAGGATTTAATTACATTACCTGGTATTGGTAGAAAGACAGCTAATGTGGTTTTAGGCCACGCCTTTGGTATTCCAGGGATAACTGTTGATACGCATTTTGGTAGGTTAAGTAGAAGATTTGGTTGGAGTAAAGAAAATAATCCAGTAAAGGTTGAGTTTGAAGTTGGTGAGCTGATTACTAAAAAAGAATGGACAAATTTGTCACAGCGCCTGATTTGGCATGGCCGGAGGGTGTGCCACTCACGTAAGCCAGCATGTGGTGCCTGTGTATTGGCTAAGTTATGCCCATCATTTGGAATCGGTGAGAGTGATCCAATTAAAGCAAAGCGTTTAGTTAAAACGGAGGCAGATTTTAGGTGAGAAAACTTTCTTTACTAGTTGTTACAGCATTATTACTAAGTGGCTGCTCTACTGGTGAGCAGGTACTAACAGCTACACCAGGTGTTATTCCAAGCTGTGATGAGATCGATATAAGTAAAGAAACTAGTGAGGAACTTAAAATGTCCTGCTTAGATAACTCATCAGAAATTAATTACCATAGTATTAAAGGACCGATAGTAGTTAATGTTTGGGCCTCTTGGTGCATAGGGTGTAAAGAGGAGATGCCTTACTTCGTTGATCTTTATGCAAACCCAGTATTTAAAAGTGGTGAGATTAAATTACTTGGTATTGATGTCGATGAGAAAAATGCTGATAGCGGACCAAATTTTATTAAATCTTATTGCATGAGTTGGCCTCATTTAGAAGACACAGATGGTAGATCAAAGTTGGTATTTGGCCCAGGAGTTCCCGTTACCTACTTTCTAGATAAAAGTGGCGTGGTTATTCATAAACATATAGGCGCCTATCGATCTAAAAGCCAGCTTTATGAAGCAGTTGAAAAGTATTTTGAGGTAAAACTTTGAAGGTATTTGATTTATTAGTTCTAATAGCGCTTCTAATTACTGCATACGGCGGACTCAAAAATGGTTTTATTCAAACAGTATTTAAAACTATTGGCTATATCGCAGGCGGTGTAGCAGGGGTTGCCATTGCTGTAGAGGTGATGAGTACGTGGAGTAATAATCTTGCTAAGGCAGCGGGTGCAATAATACTAATTTTATTACTTGCCACAGCCGGTGAGTTTATTTTAGGCAAAGTTGGTCTAGGTTTTAGAAAAGTACTTTTAATTTCTCCGTTAAAGATACTTGACTCATTACTAGGTGCTGGCCTTGCCACACTTCGCACTGTGTTTATTGTGTATTTAATCTCTGTAATTTTAATTGCTACACCTTGGAGTATTGGTGATAAATACATCTCAAGCTCACAGTTTTATACCTACACGGACTCACATCTACCAAAGGTAGTAACTGAGCTTAAAACTTATGGTGATAAATTATTTAAGCAGATCAACTAGTCTTCTGATTTACCACTTTGTAGGCCTTCAGAGATTAACTTCATAACATTTGGATCAGCCAAAGTAGTTGAGTCACCAACTGCTCTGTTTTCGGCAACATCTTTTAATAACCTTCGCATTATTTTGCCACTTCTTGTCTTTGGTAGCTCAGCAACGACCATGATCTGATGAGGCCTTGCAATCGCGCCAATTTCTTTTGCAACATGATCTCTTAATTGCTTAACTAAAGTATCACCCTTAGCTGCCTCTATCCCACCGCGCAAAATAACAAATGCAACAATTGCCTGCCCAGTCATTTCATCTTTAGCACCAACTACTGCAGCCTCTGCAACTGCTTCATGAGAAACTAACGCCGACTCTACTTCAGTTGTTGAGATTCGATGTCCTGAAACATTCATAACATCATCTACGCGACCAAGTAACCAAATAGCGCCATCTTTATCTAACTTAGCGCCATCTCCGGCAAAATATAAATTATTAAATCTAGACCAATAAGTATCTTTATAACGCACTGGTTCTTTCCAAATACCACGCATCATTGATGGCCAAGGCTGCGTTAGTACTAAGTAACCACCACGGCCATTACCAACCGCATTACCTTCATCATCTACTACCTCAACACCAATTCCAGGAAGTGCCTTCATGGCGCTACCCGGTTTGGTTGCAGTTACTCCCGGTAATGGTGAGATCATGATTGCACCAGTTTCTGTCTGCCACCATGTGTCAACAATTGGACAATTATTTTTACCAATTACTTCTCGATACCACATCCATGCTTCTGGATTAATTGGTTCACCAACAGAGCCAAGAAGGCGAAGGGATGAAAGATTAGATCCATTTGGATACTCATCCCCCCACTTCATCCAGGTTCTAATTAAAGTTGGCGCGGTATACAAAATGCTTACTTTGTATTTTTCAATTAATTGAAAAATACGTCCCTTTGTTGGTGTATCAGGTGTTCCTTCATACATCACCTGAGTGGCGCCATTTATCAATGGCCCATAGACAACATATGAATGACCGGTGATCCAGCCAATATCTGCGGTGCACCAATAAACATCTGTTTCAGGTTTTAAATCAAATACTGCGTGGTGGGTGAAAGCAGCTTGAGTTAAGTAACCACCAGCAGTGTGATAAATACCCTTTGGTTTTGCAGTGGTTCCTGAAGTGTAGAGAATAAATAAACCATTTTCAGAGTCAAAAAATTCTGGCTCATGTTTATCAGATTGCTTATTAACAATCTCATGCCACCAAACATCTTTGCTGCCCCACGCCACTTCTTGGCAAGTGCGCTTAACAACTAATACATTTTTAACATTTGTAGAACCTTTAAGTGCTTCATCTACTGCACCTTTAAGGGCAAAGGCAGCGCCTTTGCGATATCCACCATCTGCAGTAATTACTAGAGATGCATCTGCATCTTGAATTCTAGAAAGGAGTGCATCTGCTGAGAAGCCGCCAAAGACAACTGAGTGCATCGCTCCTAATCTGGCGCACGCAAGCATTGCAATCGCAGCCTGCGGGATCATCGGCATATAAATAGCTATGCGATCTCCTTGTTTAACACCGAGCTCAATTAACGCATTTGTAGCTTTACAAACATCACTTAGTAATTGTTTATAGGTAATTGTTTGAGTGTCCCCAGGCTCTCCTTCAAAATGAAATGCAACTCGTTCCCCTCGGCCTTCTAAAACATGCCGGTCTAAGCAGTTAAAGCTTGCATTTAATTTTCCACCAACAAACCATTTAGCAAAGGGTAGTTGCCAATCAACTACTTGATCCCATTTTTTATCCCAAGATAATCTATTTGCTTGCTTTTCCCAGAAAGCTAATCGATCTTTATTTGCTTCATCATAGATATCACTTTTTGTATTTGCATTATTAACAAAAGATTGTGATGGAGAAAATGTGCGATCTTCATAGGATAAATTCTCAAATGATTCACCGCTAATCTCATTACTCATAGTTAGTAGATTATCAGCGATAACTTTTCCCCACCAGTACAGATTTATAACTTTTTACTCATAATACTTTAGTAGGTTGCCGCACTACCGCCTAAATTTAATAAAAATCAATTAACACCTACTGAAAGGAAGTTATCTTGTTAACTACTACCCTGATTACCTTAATCACCATTTTAGAGCGCCTACTTGCAACTGGTGCTTTAACAACTGCCCTATCAACCCTTTTTAGAAGAGCCTTAATGCTTCTTGGGGCGTGAGTAGATAAATAGTGAGCATTTGGGCGGTGACTTTTAAAACCGCCCAAAATGTGGTGGAATTAGCCGTAATCCCGTAGATAATTACAACTACAAAAAGGCAATGCTGCTAATTTGTGGCTCTTAATAGTGGGAGAAAAATGCCAGCTGTAGTTTTACTTGGTGCGCAGTGGGGCGATGAGGGCAAGGGAAAAGCAACTGATCTTTTAGGTGATCAAGTTGATTATGTTGTCAGATATCAAGGCGGAAATAACGCCGGTCACACAGTTGTAATTGGTGATCAAAAGTACGCACTTCACTTACTACCTTCCGGAATTCTTTCACCAAATGTAGTCCCAGTAATTGGCAATGGTGTTGTAATTGATCCAGCTGTATTACTTGAAGAGATCAAAGGATTAAATGAGCGAGGTATTAACACCTCAAAACTTAAGATTTCAACTAATGCCCACCTTATTACGCCGTATCACCGCACCATCGATAAGGTCTCTGAGAGATTTTTAGGTAAATCGAAGATTGGTACTACAGGACGCGGCATAGGCCCGGCATATGCTGACAAGATAAATCGTATAGGTATTCGTGTGCAGGATCTATTTGATCCTTCCATTTTAAAACAAAAAATTGAGGCAGCCCTGCATGATAAAAATCAAATTTTAATTAAGGTTTTTAATCGTAAAGGTATTACCGTTGATGAGGTTTTATCTGAGTATCTTGGCTATGCGCAGGTTTTAAAGCCATATGTAGCAGATACCGCTTTGTTATTAGATCAAGCATTAAAGGCTGGTAAGAATGTATTACTTGAGGGAAGCCAAGGAACATTATTAGATGTTGATCATGGTACTTATCCCTTCGTTACATCATCTAATCCAACTGCAGGTGGAGCATCTACTGGCTCTGGAATTGGTCCAACAAAGATCACTCGAGTAATTGGAATTCTTAAGGCATACACAACTCGTGTTGGTAGTGGTCCATTTCCCACGGAGTTATTTGACGCAGATGGTGAAGCGCTTAGAAAGATTGGCGGCGAAGTTGGTGTTACTACCGGACGCAATAGACGCTGTGGTTGGTTTGACGCACCCATCGCAAGATATACAGTAAGAGTTAACGGCCTAACTGATTTCTTTTTAACAAAGCTTGATGTATTAACTGGCTGGGAGAAGATTCCAGTTTGTGTTGCATATGATGTTGATGGCGCACGGGTTGAAGAACTACCAGCATCACAATCTGATTTTCACCATGCTAAACCAATATATGAGTATTTACCTGGCTGGAGTGAGAATATTTCAAAGGCTAAATCAATTAATGATCTGCCAAAAAACGCTAAAGCCTACGTCGAGTATTTAGAAAAGATATCAGGAGCACCTATTTCAGCTATCGGAGTTGGCCCTGGCAGAGATGAGACAATTCTGGTCAGGGACTTAATCAAATGAGCATCACTCCAAATATTTTAGCGACAAGGTATGCAACTAGTGAGATGGTGGCAATCTTTGATCCAGTTAATAAGATCATTGCAGAGCGTAAGTTTTGGATCACAATTCTTAAACTACAGAAAAAAGCAGGGCTACCAATAACAGATGCTGACATCTCTGCATATGAGAAGGTAATAGGTAAAGTTGATTTAGCCTCAATTGAAAGAAGAGAGAAGATATCTCGCCATGATGTTAAGGCAAGGATTGAAGAATTTAACTCTTTAGCAGGGGTAGAGAAGATTCATATTGGTTTAACTAGTAGGGACCTAACTGAAAATATTGAGATAATTCAAATACGTGATGGTTTAAATTTAATTAGAAAAAGAAGTCTAGAAACATTGTTTCTACTTGAGAAAAATATAACTAAGTATGAAGAAACCTATATGGTGGGCAGAAGTCATAATGTGGCAGCCCAAGTAACAACTCTGGGTAAAAGATTTGCTACATGTGGTGAAGAGTTAATGTATTCACTAACCGCGCTTAATGAGTTAATTAGTCGATTACCACTTAGAGGTCTTAAGGGACCAGTTGGAACCGGACAAGATGGTATTTCATCTCTTGGTTCTGTAAAAGATTTAACAAAGATGGAAGAAGCAATTGCTACTGAGTTTGGTTTTGAAAATACCTTAACAAGTGTTGGTCAGATTTATCCAAGGTCAATTGATTTTGAAGTTGTATCTAAATTGTTACAGATAGCTTCCGCTCCTTCTTCCTTTGCGACCTCAATCAGATTAATGGCAGGTAGTGGTTTAGTAAGTGAAGGATTTAAGCAAGGTCAGGTTGGTTCCTCTGCTATGCCACATAAAATGAATTCAAGATCATCTGAGCGAATAAATGGCATGGTAGTTCTTCTTCGTGGTTACACAACCATGGCAGCAGATCTAGCAGGGGATCAATGGAATGAAGGAGATGTCTCTTGCTCTGTAGTTAGAAGAGTTGTTATCCCAGATGCTTTCTATGTTATGGATGGCTTACTTCACACCTTTATGACCATACTTACTGAGTTTGGTATTTTTGAAGAAAATATAAATAAAGAATTATCTGAGCAGCTACCATTTTTGGCTACAACACAAATATTAATGGCATGTGTTAAGGCTGGAATGGGTAGAGAGGTTGCTCATGAAATGATTAAAAAACATGCCACAACAAATACTGCCAGTAACTTCTTTGGCGCGCTAATTAGTGAGAAAGATTTTCAACTGTCAATCTCTCAACTAAATGACCTACTTAAAAACCCAGCAGAGTTTGCCGGAAGTGCCCTTGAGCAATCAAAGAGTGTGGCTGAGAAGATAAATAAGCTAATAAAGGGTGAGGTAAGCAAGGTTGATCTAAAGCCATTGATTTAAGCATGGCCGATAACCGCGCTTAGGTCATATATAGAATATTTAGCCTATTCACAGTAAATTCACTTAAGATTTGGCTAGACAGAGCGTTTTTAGTTGTTATTCTTAGCATCTAGAGCAAAGAGTGAAAGTGGGATTTAAAATGGTTAAAGCTTCAAATAAAGTAAGAGCATCAGTACTTGCGGCCACATTTGGCCTATTTCTTGCCACTACCTCTTTCACCATCTCTGCAAATGCCGCCACAGTTAAAAATGGTGTTACATGCAAGAAGAGTGGCCAAATAACTAAATCTGGCAGTAAAACCTACTATTGTGAAAAAAATCCATATGTAACTCCAACAAAGAATACCTGGACGCTTGCTGCTTGCCTGGACGCTAATGATCTATACATTGAGGCTAAAGACCAGTACGGAATCTTTAAAGATATTCTCTCTGGATCACCTGAAGGTGTTACTGAATTAGGAAAACTGCAAAAGAGTATGAACTCTTTAACGGTTCTAATGAAGACAAAGGTTTGTAAAAAGGGAGCATAACTTTTAATATTGGTTGAATTCTGTGACTAAAGATCCACAGATCTCAGCCACTGTTAAAGAGATATTAGATTTAATTAAAGATATCTCACCTGGAAAATCTGTTGAGTTAAGAGTGCCACTTTATGGCGCGATTCAATGTGTTTCAGGCAGTAATCACCGAAGAGGAACACCGCCTAATACAGTTGAGATGAGTGGGCAAACTTTAGTTAGGCTGATAAATGAGCCAGCGTTATGGAGCTCTCTTTGTGAGTCAGGTGAGGTAAGGGCATCAGGTTTACTTAGTGATTTATCAAATGTTTTCTCCCAGGCAGCGGTGAAATATAGAGCCTAGTCATCTTGATTTGGCATAAAGCGGGGGTAATTGGTTAATCTTCACCCTACGACAGAAAAGATATTGTAAGGAGGCCTATCCATGGGACGCGGCCGGTCAAAAGCTAAACAAACCAAGGTTGCCAGAGATCTTAAGTATTCAAATCAAGATATGGATCTAGAGAGTTTGGCAAAAGAGTTACACAGCGAGTCTGGCAATAGTAAGCCAGAATCTAGAAAAGATAATTTTGTTTATGATGATTCTTCTGAACAAAGCAATTAAGTTATTTATTATATGAATACAACTATAGTAATCAAGTGAATCAAAAAAAAATTATCCACCTAATTACTACAATTGAGTTTGGTGGAGCCGAAAAACAACTATTGATATTAGCTAGAAATCAAATAAAACAAGGTCTTAATGTTGAAGTTTTTTATTTAAAAGGTAAGCCTGAGCTTAAAACAAAATTTGAAGATGCGGGAGTTAAAGTTGATCCCCTACTAGTAGGTCAGCCATTCATTTTCCAAGTTACCAAATTCAGGAAGTTTATAAGAAGCAATGAGAGTCCTGTTCATACTCACTTGCCTCAGGCGGAGTTAATAGCATCCCTGGCCTGTAAGAAGAAAAAATTTATTGTTTCAAGGCATAATTTTGAACCATTCTGGCCAAATAAACCAAAATTAGTTTCGGTATTACTATCTCGCTTTGTAACATCAAGAGCTGCAGGAGGCATAGCAATTTCTTATGCAATTAAAAATTATTTATTAGAAGCAAAGGAAATAAGTAAAGAATTTCAAGTGAGTACAGTTTATTATGGTTTCGAGCATGAAGTAGATGATTTATATGATTCAAATAAATTAACTAACGAAATGCTAAATTCTACGAAAAACTTCAAACTAGGAACTATAGGACGGTTGGTACCGGGCAAAAATTATCCAACTATGTTAAAGGCTGTTGCAAAGATAGTCGATGGTGATCCAACTGTTAAATTTTTTATAGTTGGTGGTGGCCATAGCGATCAAGCATTAATTAAAATGAGCAAAGATTTAAAGATCGAAGATAATGTAATTTGGCTCGGCCGAACTGAACATATTAGAGAATTTCTTTCCAAAATTGATCTATTTATTTTTGCAAGTAAAGGTGAAGGTTTTGGGCTTGTATTATTAGAGGCAATGTTGGCTAATAAACCAATACTTGCAGCAAAAAACTCTGCTATTCCAGAAGTTTTAGGCGTAAATTACAAAGGCTTATTCTCAACCGATGATTACAAATTGCTATCAGATAAAATTATTGAGTTGATAACTGACCAAGCCAAGGCTGATTCGCTAGTATCAGAGTATAAATATCAAATAAAGTTATTTGAACCTATGGTTATGGCTGATAATGTTTCAAAAGTTTATAAAGCAGCTGGCTTTTAAATTATGTTTATTGAAAGGGATTAAATCACAGATGCGCCCAACCCCATATGTTGCCTCCCTTCGAATCTATGAACCAATAGATTCATTTGAAGCCGCAGATCAGTTTCGTTGGTCACAGATTGTTATTACCTCACCAACTAGTTGGGATGAACAAAAAAGAGCGCTAACTAGAACAATAAATAATGAACCACCAGCACTTAAGCTAGATGGAGCACACGTATTAGATCATGAAGGAAAGAGATATGTTGCCCCTTGGTCAACAGCAGCAAGGTGCTGGGCAGCCTTAGATGATTTTAAATACACACTTCCTGCTGATGTAATAAAGTTTTTTGTTCCCCAAACTATTGAAGACTCTATTAGAAATACTACAGAGATTGTTGAAGATAAGGTTTCACATATCCTCACAAGTACATGGAATATTCCACCTCGTTGGTTTGCTCTTTTTCATCCTGAGGAGCGATTACGTGGTGAAAATGAAGATGGCCCATTCACAATTATGCGAACCTCAATTGGTAAGGCAAAGCAGCGAACTACCTTTACCTACGAAGCAGTGCTAAATGCTTTTGGTTCAGGTCAGGTGGAGGCTGAGATTACAGACCTTCTGCAATGGCTTGAGATCTTTGATAACAACTCAATTGTGGAGCTAGATTACGGCGGCCTTGCTATTTATTTAAATAATTTACTTATTCAAAATGGTGAGCCAGGTCTTGATGCTGACACTTCAGTTGAAGATGTGAGCACATCTATTGCTGGTCTTGCATCAGGGGATGGCGCGCTCGCTGGCCGAGGTTATGAACGGCTGGTCTCGCGCTGGCGCAAGGTGGCGTCACTCGAATCTGCAACATAAATAGAAGTACTTGTCCTTAAATATGTTTAAAGGGATACTTAGCCCATAAGGTTTAAATCAGACAATCTGAAGTTGAATCTTTTATCTGATGAAAGATGGAGGTTGTGAAGTGAGCCAAAGTAATCTCTCCCATCTATCAGTCAGTGGTCAAGAGAATTTACTAACCCCAGCAGAGGTTGCCGCTCTATTTCGAGTAGATCCAAAGACTGTTACCAGATGGGCAAAAGCTGGCAAGTTAACTTCAATTAGAACTCTTGGCGGACATCGCAGGTATAAAGAGTCTGAAGTTAAAGCGTTACTAAAAACAATTGCGCCAAATACAGCATCAAATCAGGTAGGGGGAAATTAAATGAGTGAAGAAAATTCCAAAAAAGAAAATAATGATCCAAAGGCGAAGATGCTAGAGGCGCTCGCTAAGAAACAAAAAGGTGGCAATAGCGGCAAAGCCGGTGGGCCAAGTAGTGGTTCAAAGATTGGTGCTGGCCAAACGGGTGGGGCTGCTCCAAAAATGCACAGAAGAAAAGCTGGCTCAGCATAATTACGAATAGTTTCTAATGGCTATCTCACAAGTTGATTACTTCCTTCTGTTTGTAATTTCTTACGCATTAGTGGGTCTACTTACGCCAGTAATGCGTAAAATTGCACTCGCACAAGGAGTCCTAGATCGCCCAAACTCTGCCCATAAGTCACATAAAAATCCAGTTCCTTATTTGGGCGGAGTCGCAATTATTATTGGGGTTGTCATAGTTTCCTATATCGCACTAATCTCGAATAAATTTACTTGGAGTAATTTTTGGCTTGCAACATCAGTTCTTGGCCCAGCAGTAGTAATGGGTTTAGTTGGATTATGGGATGATTTGAAAAGCCTAAATCCCCTACCGAGGTTTATCGGGCAGAGTATTGCAGGAGTAGTTGTTGCTGTTATTTTGATATTAAATGACAATATTGGAAACCCAACAGGAATCACTGCTTTAGATGCAGCAATCACAATTATATGGATTGTTGGAATATGTAATTCAATTAATTTCTTTGATAATTTAGATGGTGGTGCTGCCGGGACTGTGGCTGTCACTGCAATTTCACTAACCTATTTGGCAATAACTGGTGATCAATACTTTATTGCTGCGCTATCGATTGTAGTAGCAGGTTCAACACTTGGGTTTTTAATTTGGAATAGAGCCCCCGCTCGGATTTATATGGGAGATGCTGGCGCTCTATTCTTAGGGTTACTAATTGCAACGTTGACCGTTCGATTTAAACCAGATACAGATAATTCTGTAGCTTCTTTTGCAATACCTGTACTACTACTTGCCATTCCAATTCTAGACACAACAGTCGCAGTTTTTTCTAGGTTACTTAGAAAAGTGTCACCATTTCAAGGTGGTAAGGATCATTTGTCTCATAGATTAGTCAGATACGGATTAAGTAGAAAAGTCGCAGCGATAACGCTTTGGTCACTCTCTGTACTTTACGGAATGTTTGCTATTTTAATATCATTACAAAATTTTGATTATGAGTTTCTAATTTTAACTATTGCTTCAGTAATATGGATTTCACTCCTTGCTCTTTTTTTAAATACTAAAGACGAGTAATCGTATAATTGTGGCTGAGGCCGGGATCGAACCGGCGACCTAACGATTTTCAGTCGTTCGCTCATACCAACTGAGCTACTCAGCCAATCAAATTTATTTACTCCATTTAAGAAATAAATAAATCGCGACCCAGACGGGACTTGAACCCGCGACCTCCGCCGTGACAGGGCGGCGCGCTAACCAACTGCGCTACTGGGCCAGCTCTAAAAGGAAAGGAATTTCTTCTTTTCCTTTTGCGTCCCCAACGGGATTTGAACCCGTGTTAACGCCGTGAAAGGGCGACGTCCTAGGCCACTAGACGATGGGGACAGTGGAGAGGTAAGGGTATCGGGTCATTTAAGTTGGGCAAAACCAATTAAAAAATAAGCGGGATATTCATCATTTACAAAGTGCGACAATTACCTCTATGAACATCATCTCAAACTGCACAGCAAGCGCGATTAAAGATTCGGCATCTGCATTGATTAAAGGTGATTTAGTCGCTTTTCCAACTGAAACCGTCTATGGATTAGGTGCGGACGTCATGAATAAAGATGCAATTGCAAGAATTTACAAGGTCAAAGGCAGACCTGTAGGTCACCCATTAATTGTCCATATTTCATCATTATCAAACCTTGATAAATGGGCGAGTGATATCCCTGAATATGCAGTAAATCTTGCCCGAGCTTTTTGGCCAGGTCCTATGACATTAATATTACCAAGAACAGATCTTGCCAAGGATTTTATAACTGGTGGTCAAGATAATGTTGGAATAAGAATCCCATCACACACTATTGCCCTGGCATTACTGAAAGAGTTTGAACATCAGGGCGGCCTAGGAGTTGCAGCTCCTAGTGCAAACAGGTTTGGTAAAGTTTCACCAACAACTGCTTCTGCAGTTGAAATAGAACTAGGTAAATATTTAAATCATAATGATAAAATTTTAAATGGTGGGCCCTGCACAATTGGAATTGAATCAACAATAATTGATTGTACAAAAAGCATTCCATCCATTTTGCGACCAGGCGCAATAACTAAAAAGATGATTGAACTTACTATTGGATCTTCACATCAATTAGTAGTCAATCAAGAACAAGAAAAACAAATAAAAGTTCCGGGATTATTAGCTTCACATTATTCACCAAAGGCACGGATTGTTCTAAATGGCTTACCAAGTCCAGGCGATGGTTTAATTGCACCTGCATCCATTCCAACTGAAAAAGGTATAATTAGATTAGCTAGTCCAAAAGATGCTGAAGAATACGCCAGAGTGCTTTATGAAGCGTATAGAGAAGGAGATAATCTGAAATTAAATAAAATTTATATAATTGCACCCGAAGGCGACGGAATAGAAATTGCAATTTATGACCGAATTAAAAAATCATCTTTTAAAAATAATTAATTGCTAAGTATTTCACCGAGTAAATCTAACTGTTCAATTAATACTTATTTAACATTACTATTACGTTTGTTATATGCCCGTAGCATCTTTGTTATTAAACTAATTAAATAGGAACATGTTTACTTTGATGATTAAACTAATTATTATGCTATACTTTGTATTGTGACTAAAAAATATCTAAACTTAGCTTGCGGTGACTACTTTATTGAATCCAGCCAATGGGAAAATATTGATTGGGCGCCTAAGAATGCTAAAATAAAACAGGCTAATTTACTAAAAAGATTGCCATTTTCCAATGAAACATTCGATCTTATTTACTGTTCCCATTTTATAGAGCATATTCCAATTGATTCTATTCATAATTTTATAATTGAATGTAGTAGAGTTTTAAAAAATAATGGAAGAATTCGGCTAGTTTTACCTGACTTAGAGAACATTGCAAGAGAGTATATTTCCAATATTGATAAAAATCATAAAATTTTTGCGGAGTTCAATATAGTTGAAATGATTGACCAATGTGTCCGTAAGGAAAGTGGTGGAGAATTAATCAAATGGTATAAACATACTCAAATCGACCCAGATTTAATGCATTACGTACATAAACGTACCGGGTATTTATTAGTTACTAAAATTAACAAGAGAAGCAATTACTTACTAAAGATAAGAAACTTAACTTGGAGATCAGTTTATGTAAAAGCACAAAATGAGTACGCAAAGGTTCTAGTAAAACTCTTGCCAAAGTGGTATAAAGAAAACCATGTTTTAAAAACTGCCACAGGAGAAAACCATGTTTGGATGTATGATTTCAATTCACTACATAAAATATTGCTCAAAGCTGGTTATAAAGATATTTGTAAGTTAGATGCATTCCATTCATTGGATACTGATTTCCCAATACACCCTTTGGATGTAGATTCACTTGGAAATTCAAGAAAAGGCGAAGAATCTATGTATATCGAGGCAACAAAATACTAGTTACTGTTTTTAATTAAATTCATTAAGGAAGTAAATTTATTTGCAATTTCTTTATAACTAAAATTCTTTTCTGCAAACGTACGACAATTCAGTTCCATATTACTTAAATCTTTACTAACTAATGAATCGATAGCTAAACTAAAATTTGTTATATCAAATGCACTAATTAGCCACCCAGTTTTTTGGTGAATTATTATATCCTTTAGTCCATCAACGTCATAGGCAATTACGGGCGTCCCACAACTTATTGATTCGGTAGCAACTTGTGGCAATTGTTCTGCACGAGATGGGACCAAAACTGCTTGAGCGTTCGAGTAAAACATACGAAGCAAGTTCTTATCTGTAATTTCTTGAATTGCTACAATTTTAACTTTTTTGTTTAAAAACAAATCTCTGTCGTTTAAATTTCCAATGACAATTACAGTATATGAGCTTGAAGTAATTTTTATCGATTCTTGTAGCAAGTCCCAACCTTTTCTTCTATCTGATATTCCACCTAAAAATAACAAATATGGTTCTGTGACTTTAATTCCAGGGAAGTTTAAACCTGCTCGATCCGGATAAAAAACGGACAAATCCACGGGATTTGGAATTACGAAAATTTTATCCACTTTTGAAGGAAATTTTTTCCTTAATTTAGCAGCCAAACTTTCAGTCAGACATACAAAATAGAAATTTTCTTTTAAAATTAATTTATTTTTAACTTGCAGCCTTTTTTTTCTAAGTAAATTTTGAATTGAAATTCTCTTATATTGTGTATTCGTTGGATAGTGAGAAAAGGGATTTAACATCCACTCATCATGTAAAGTCCAAACTATAGGCTTATTTATCTTACCAAGTTGCCTTAGGGAAATAAGTCCATGGCCGATCCAATGAATATTTAGGATTGAAAAGTTATCTTTATTTATGCTACGTGCAGAAATAGAGCCAAAATATCCAGAGGAATTCCACCCCTCGCTCTTTGGCTCAATAATTTTGCAAATAATAATATCTAATCTAGACAACAAACTGCACAAATTTCTTTTAACAAATCCCAACTGAATTACAGACTCATTCAATGTGAATTTCTTGGCAACTAATAATTCAGTTTGAATATCATTTTCTAAAAAGCATGACAACCACCTTAAAGCAGCTCTTGCTGCCCCCCCTTTAGCGTCATTATGGGTAAGTATGACGATATCGCGAAAATCTTTGGTTTTGCTCATTTGGTATAAATGTTATCTTACCTTAAGAACAAATTGTGATGCCTGGCTTAGTCTCTTACTCAATAAGTATACGCATTAGATACAATACTCCGATGAAAGTAATTATAATCTGTGAAAGCTTAAGAATAGGTGGTATTGAAAGATTAACTTTGGATCAATCTTACCAGCTAAACACTTTAGGAATTGAAAATGAGATTATTCTTATTGGAAAAGTTACAAATAATAATGTCCCAACGTTTGCAATAAATGAATCTGAATTAATAATTAAAAAAGCCGTCAAATATACTGAAATTCCTGGAAGAAGAATAAACCAGATTAATAAGCTTAGAAAAATAATAAATCGCCAACAAGATGTTTTGATAGTCTCACATTCACTGAGGGGAACTGTATTAGTTTGGCTTATTCGGTTATTTACCAGGCAAGATTTCAAAATTTTTACCACAATACATCAACTATCAAGTTTATCTGCTCCAGTGCAAAGATTAAAAAGATATTTCTATTCGCAGTTTACTGATAAGTTGTTCTTTTTTTCAATTGCCGCAATTAATGATTGGATATACAATCAAAATTTTTTTGTACGCGCAATTGCTAATAGAAAAGATTTAACCCTTTTACGTAATGGAGTATTTTTACCTAGAATTATTGATAGTAATCCAGTTGTTGAATCAAACAAAAATGAGAGAAACAGACTTATTTTTATTGGAAGATTAACTACCTGGAAGGGTTTAGAGATTTTTTCGAATCTTTCAAAAATTAATTTGTTGAATGAATATGACTTTCTTTTAATTACACCAACTAATCCTAGTGAACTTTTTTCTGAATTTGATGCTCAATTGCTATCTAGATTTAATTTTGAAATAGGCAAATCGATATCACAAATAAAATTTAAATCAGGTGATATACATGTTTATCCAGCAAATTATGGAAGTAAAAATATGTTTATAGAAGGGATCAGTATAAATGTTTTAGAGATGGCTTGTCTGGGTATCCCAAGCCTTGTCACTATTGGAGGGTCGAATACCTGGCCTGAATTGTTAGACCTTGGAATTGTAAAAGAAGTTGATTGGAGTAATTTATCAGAAGTTGCTGATTGTATAAATAAACTATCGACTTCAAGGGATGTAAACAAAATCAACGAGTATTTAGGATTAATTGACATAAGAAATAACATAAATACCATATTAAATTCTTAGGTAATCTTGGGTCTAAGTACTAATCATTAACCAAGTTTGATTCTTTAACATATCAATAATTTACTCACAGAATTTCGGCAGAGGGACAAATAACTTAATATTTAAAGCGACTCTATTATTAATATTACAACACAAATTGAAAAAAGTTAAAAGCAATAATCAAACATGAATGTCGTAATAAATATATATTTATAGTAAGGTTTGTAGCTGTATTAGTTAAAATTTTCAGTTAGGCTGGTGCAATAATGGAGACACCAAAAATTGTGAGAAGATTTAGGTATCTTATAAGAGGATTAATTCACCTTGAATATCCTCGAAAGAGTGTTTATGATTTTATGAAACATGGTTCATCTTTAGAGCAAAACCAAAACATCACGATACCAAGACAATGCTTTTTTTCATGGAAAACTGATTTATTAACTCGCTCTCATTATTTTGATCTTAGAGATTTTGTAAATAAGAATCCAGAATTTGAATTTTATTTCTTTACGGACAAAGAAGAATTAGATTGGATGCAAAGTAATTTTTCAGGAAGCAAAATTCTAGATATTTATCATCGTGCCATTTATGGCGCATCAAAATCTGATATTTTTCGAACTTGTCTATTGTTAAAAAATGGAGGAATTTTTTTTAGTGTCAATAGGCTTGTTACTATTTCTCTTTCAAATCTAATTGGAAATGGAAAAAACTTTTTAATTTCATTTGATCCAGGACTTTATGCTCGCGACAGTGCGTCAAATAGGATCCCACTCAATTTTAGAAACAATTCCGTTGTTCAGTGGTGCATTGTCTCCCCTCCAAACCATGAAATATTGAGAATTGCAATCAAAAATATAGTGGAATCATCAGAGTTTTATTCTGGTAAATTATTTTCGCCCCCAAAAGAGGCTATCTGGAACTTTGACGGCCCATACATGTTAGCTAGAAGCATAGATAAATACCTGAGTAATCCGGAAAATACAGATTACACTTTTGCAGGGAGAAATTACTTTGAAACAATGTACATACCAAAAGGTTCAGAATACAGATATGCAGTTATTCCCTCTTATCTTGGAACAAAAAAAAGCATGATTTTATTGCCAGAATAGAGGCGATTAACAGGTTTTAATTACAGCAAAATACTAAATTACTAAAAAACGATACTAAAATCCTCTAAGTTTGGCATAGTTTTTTTATCTAAATTCATCAACGGAAGCTCATTTCTCATTGCATCACTTTGTTGATACTTTTTTTGTACAAACGTAATCTCAATAAAATCTGGTACGCCTTTATTTATCGGAGGGCTGAAATTATTTATGTGTAAATGAGCCAAACTATGGGTTTGTTCCAATTTCTTTATAATTTTTTTCAGATTAGCAAGATTTTTAGATACATCATGAAACTCGAGTATTATACAAACTACATTCTCTAACCTATCCTCTATTTTGGGGAAGATCTCCCATTCAGAACCTTCTATATCGATTTTTAGTAGTTTGACTTCACCCTTAAAATTATCAACTATATCGATGACATTTAACTCTGAAACTTTAATTTTTTTGTGCTTATTGCTCTTGTTAATCACCCAAAAATTTAAAAAATTTAAAAATCTATCGCTACGTTCCCTAAATTCGCTGATGCTACCCTTGAGTAGTAGTAATTTAAATAATCCATTAATTGCCAATCTGCCAAAGTATAAAACTCCTACAGAATGATCAAATCCAGCAACACGTAAATTCTTCACTAATTTTTGAAGATGGTTTTCAAATTCGTGGTTATATCCAATTCCAAAACTTATGCAGCAAGTAATGTCTTTAATAACATCTTCTGGGAGAAGATAACCGCCATCTCCTTTACTACCAATTCTAACTAAATTTTGGTAATCATGTGGCCGGATAAAATCCATGTCCTCTTTACTTAAACTAATCATAATTCATCGTATCATATTGTTGTTAAGTTTAAATTAATCTCAAAGCACATTACGTCACAATATTGATTTTGATTCATGGGTAATCATTTCAGCTAATATCTCTGATGAATCTTTACGGGCCCTCCAATTCAAGTGATGCAATGCATCAATTGGATTCCCTACTGAGGAAAAAGTCTTTTTGTAAGGTTCACTTGAAACTATGTCACTTCTTTGTATTTTTATACTCGATAGGTCGCAAGCTTCAATTATAATTTGCTCAATCGATTTTAATTTTCCAGAAGTTATAATAAAATCTCGAGCAGATTTATACTGACTTGCTAGATAAATAGCATCACAAACTTCGAATGCATCAGAAATATCAATTTCTTGATTTGCATCACGAATAAAGATACTGGGCTGGCCATTCTCTTTGAATTTAACTATTTGCCTAGCTAGTTGTTTGAATAGATAATCATTTTTCGCATATATAGAAGTATGATTAAACAGAATTAATCCTGTTGCAAAAATATTAAACTTATTTCGATAATATTTCAGACTCTTAAAGCCCTCTAGCTTGGTTTCGGCATAATAGTTTTGAGGATTGAATTCAGAATTCAAATCTATTTTATAATTTGAATGGGTAGGAGTGTACATTTGGGAAGTAAGTGCCAAACATAACCTTACCTTCGGATAAGATTTCACCCATTCTAGCAAGTTTTTGGTTAGCTCAACGTGACAATTATACATTTGGTTTGAATTATTTTTCTCCAAAAGAGACATTTGCGATGATGAACCATGAACTGCTGCCAAATGATAAATTACATTAGGTTTAATTGAGTTTAAATAATTAAAGCAAATCTCTGAAATTGATAAATCAATTTCAGAGATTTTAGCTTTGCTAATATAAATTTTAGATTGGTTATATTCGCCTCTTATTCTAGTTGAAGTAATTTGAGTGCCGAATACTTCGTAACCTTTCTCGTAAAGCAAGTTAGTTAAGATATTTCCATCTTGTCCAGAGATTCCAATAATTAGCGCACGCATAATATTAATTATGCCAAAGTAATTTACAGAAACCTTCTTTTAGCATAGGATTTAGTTGTGAATTCAGTTGAAACAAAGCTCAAGAACTGCCGTATATGCGGAGATTCTGCGCTTGCTCTTCTACTTAATCTAGGAAGTTTGTCTTTAACAGGAGTTTTTTTAAATCCTGGCGAGAATGATCTAAAAGCCGAACTTGCATTAGCAAAATGCACCAACTGTAATCTTGTTCAGTTAATGCATTCATATCCAAGTAATTTACTCTATGGGAGTAGTTACGGGTATGAATCTCATTTAAATTCCAGCATGGTTAAACACTTAGACGCAAAAGCAAAAATACTACAAAAGAAATATCTCAAAAAAGAGAATGCGATAATAGTAGATATTGCGAGTAATGATGGTACTTTACTAAGTGCTTATTCTGGGAAAAAATTCACACTCATAGGAATTGATCCACTAATGAATGTAGTTAGTGATCGTTACCCGAAATCTGCGCTAAAAATCAACGAATTTTTTTCTGCAAAATCTTATTGGGATAAAAATTCATTACCTGCAGATTTAGTTACTAGCCTATCTGTGATTTATGATTTAGAGAATCCTTTAGAGTTTGCAAAAGATGTTTGGCAAATTTTAAGCGATGGTGGAATATGGCATCTAGAACAAAGCTACTTACCGTCAATGGTTGAATCAACTTCATATGACACGATTTGTCATGAGCATTTACTTTATCTTTCCTTACATGATCTTAAATTTTTATTAGAAGAATCAGGATTTTCTTTGATTGACGCTACATTGAATTCAATTAATGGGGGTAGTATTGCTATTACTGCTAAAAAAACTAGTGTTCATATAGCCCCAGATCCAAATATTGATTTTATATTAAATCGCGAAATAGAAATGGGCTTAACTAACGGAAAAATGATGGATGAATTTGTTAAGAAATCATTTTTGCATAAGAAAAATCTTTTTGACTTGATTTCTACTTATAAAAACGCTGGCTTTGAAATTTTTGGGTTAGGAGCTTCTACAAAAGGTAATGTTCTACTCCAATGGGCGGGACTGGATTCAACAATTGTTAAAGCAATTGGGGAGATTAATCCTAAAAAATTTAACAAAGTTACTCCAGGTACAAAAATTCCAATTGTTGCGGAAAAGCAGGTACTTGACGTAGACTTTAATAGTAAGAGATTGTCATTGGTTTTGCCATGGCATTTCAAACCAGTAATTATTGAACGGGCAGAAACCTATCTGTCCAACGGCGGAAAATTGCTTTTTCCTCTTCCAACGATTGAAGTCGTGGGTAATTAGTGGTTGTTTAATTTTATTTTGGGGCCTTTAGCTCAGTCGGTAGAGCAACAGACTTTTAATCTGTGGGTCGTCGGTTCGATCCCGACAGGGCCCACAGAACTACCAAAATGTCCGATTTGTCCTTAAGCCGCGACAAATAGGGGC
>Ga0214921_10004342_pt1 | contig 20911 bp, 18 predicted proteins | sample LL1505_MetaG_FD_177992 | JGI IMG/M metagenome (GOLD analysis project Ga0214921, IMG submission 177992) | Freshwater microbial communities from Lake Lanier, Atlanta, Georgia, United States - LL-1505 | ecosystem: Environmental > Aquatic > Freshwater > Lake | place: USA: Georgia | collected...
GATCCTCATCAACGGACCATCCCAGGTCTATTGCGAGCGGGCAGGCAGGCTCGAACCGGCTGGATGTACGTTCACCGATGCGGCCATGGTGATGGCGGCGGCTCGCAACATCGGCGACTACGTTGGCCGAACTATCGATCATGGCGAGCACAGCATGGATGCTCGGCTGCCTGATGGCTCCCGCGTGCATGTCATCGTGCCACCAAGTTCCCGACAGGGAGTGTGCATTTCGATCCGAAAGTTTCGCCGGGCGTCCTTTGACCTCGACAAACTCGTCGAATGGGGCACGCTCACCGCCGAGGCAGCGGAGTTTCTCCGGCTCGCCGTCCTGCTCCACCGCAACACGGTTATTTCTGGGGGGACGGGGAGCGGGAAGACGTCGCTGCTCAATGCGCTCTCGGCCGCGATTCCCGAGCATGAACGGATCGTCGTCATCGAGGACACGGCCGAGTTGCAACTCGCGCAACCACACACCGTGTCGCTGGAGGCCCAGCCCGCCGACCCGCATGGCCGCGGCGGCGTCAGCGTTCGCGACCTCTTCGTGGACTCGCTCCGCATGCGGCCCGATCGCGTGGTGGTCGGCGAGGTGCGTCGCGGCGAGGCGCTCGATCTCGTGCAGGCGATGCTCTCGGGGCACACCGGTGCCCTCTCGACCGTGCACGCCAACACCCCGCGGGACGCGGCCAACCGTCTCGAGACACTCTGCCTGATGAGCGATGTGTCGATCCCTGCCCAGGTGGCCCGGATCCAGGTGGCGTCGGCCGTACACCTCGTGATCCAGATCGCGCGGCTGCCCGACGGCAGCCGGCGGATCATGGAGATCGCAGAGTGCCTCGGGCTGTTGCCCGACGGGAACTACCGCTTCGTGGAGCTGTTTCGTTTTGTCGGCGAGGGCCGCGACGCGGCCGGCAAGATCGTCGGTCGCCTGCGTCCCAGCGGCGGCCGGCCTTCGTTTGCCGCTGAGGTCGATGCGATGGGCTACCGCGACCGCGTTCAACTCACGGCCGACTTGTTTCCCCTGCCTGAGGCCGCAGCCGCATCGCCCCCGCCCTGACGGCCGCGATTTCCCGACTTGTTCCTGTTCCTGTGTTCGATCCCTTCACCGTTTTGCCAAGGAGCTTGCCATGAACCTCTTGATCATCAAGGCCCTCGACTGCCGCGACCGTGCCCTCGCCGCAACCCGCCGGCTGCTCCGCGAGGAGCGGGGCGATGCGATGCAGTGGGTGATGGGTCTGGCCATCGCGGCCACGATCATCATCGCGCTGCTGGCGCTCAGCAAGCCAGCCCTCGAATGGATCAAGAAAGCCATCACCGATTCACAAAAGTCCCCTATCACGACGAACTGATCAGGAGCGAGCATGTCGATAACCGCTCGTTTGGTCACCGCACTGGTCGTCGGCGTCGCCGCCGCGGGCCTCAACGCGCTGGCCCTTATGTCATCCGTCGGCGAGAAAGGCTACGTCTCGCTCACGGCGGCAGTGTCGCGAGGCGAGCCCGTCTCGGAGGATTTGCTGGCGAAGGTCGCCGTGCGGGGCGATCCGGCCACGGTCGGCCGATCGCTCGTGCCCTGGGAGGATCGTGGCCTGGTTTTGCAGATGCGGGCTCCCCGCGATTACGCGACCGGCGACGTGATCCTCCAGCGAGATCTGCGGGAGGCGATTCGGGCCGCTACCCGTGACGGCCTGAAGCTGCTCCGGTTTCGGGTGATAGCCGTGGGGGACCGGTTCAAGCGGCAGTCGGCGGCCGAGGCCCAGCAGGCTTCGGGCGGAGACGGGAGCTTCGTCACGATCGCGGTCGAGCAACGCTCTGAGCATCCGCATCATCCGGATGACGAGCAGAGAGTGACAGATGGCCGACGGATAATTCGCCTGGTCACGCAGCGGGCGGCGGGTGGCTCGCCCGATGCTGCCGACCGGATCTACGGGGTTGCCGTGTTTCCCCGGGGCGAGCCGACGGCAGACGCAACCGGCTCCGAGGGACCCGAGGCGATCGAACTGCCGAAGGACAACGAGATGCTCCTCACCGTGCCACTCGAGGGGATCGAAAGCGTTCCCGACGTGATTCTGGTTGGGGGCGACATCGGCTTCTTCATGCTCCCGGAGTATCCGTGACGGGCGAGGGCGTGGTTATGAAGGTCTTTTACTACAGCGTCGTCGATCCGCTCAAGCGGATGCTTGAGGTCGAAGGGGCCGAGCTGCGCATCGGGCGGGCCGCGCACAACGACCTCGTGCTCAACAGCCCGTTCGTGGCCGACGAGGCGGCGGTCGTCCGCCGCGATGGGGACGGGTGGGAGTTTCTGGCCCTCTCCCACCAGGCTGTGCACCTGCCGGCGAGAACGCTCTATCGCGGCGACCGTTGGCGCGTGTGCGGCGAGGAGGCGCTCCGGCTACCCCCGTTCACGCTGGAGTTCGACCTCCCGGAGATCGTGGACGACACGGCGCGGCGGCTGGAGGCGATCGACCGTGAGGCTCAGGCTTTCACCCAGGAGGTGCACGCCGAGGTGCTGCGGCGGATGCGCGGCGAGGTGGCGGAGCGGCGGAGCGGCGAGACCGAGCTTCGCGTCGAGCAACTCAAGCGGTGGGAGGACGAGATCGCCCGCGTGGCCGGCGAGCAGGGGCTCGGCAGGGCCGACCGCGGGCCGCTGGTCGACCATCTCGCAGGCCTCGCACTGTGCGGTCAGCTCATTGACCGGATCACCGCCACCGCCGGGCCCTCAGGAAGCCAGCCTGCGGGGCTCGTCAACCGGGCCAAGGGCTGGGCTCGAATGGTGACGGCCAACGCCGACCGCGAGAAGGAGGCCACCGCCACGATCGGCCACCTGGCGACCACGCTTGGCTTGGCCGCTGGCGACGACGTCCGCCGGCAGCTTGAGGTCGTGGAGCGGGATGGCATGGCCGGTTGGCGAAAGGCCCAGGGAGAGGTCCACCCCGACTTCAAGCGGTACCTCGCGGTTCGGCATCTCACCAAGCAGGTCAAGGACCTGATCTTCGGCTATGGGCCGCTCGAGGATCTGTTGGCACTGCCGACGGTGAGCGAAATCATGGTCGTGGACGCCGACCGAATCTATATCGAGAAGGGTGGCCGACTCGAGAACTCGGGCCGCCGGTTCCTCTCCGACGAGGTGACCGAGGCGATCATCGACCGGATCGTGTCGCTGGCCGGACGGAGCATCGACCGCAGCCGGCCGATGGTAGACGCCCGGCTGGCCGATGGCAGCCGGGTCAACGCCGTCATTCCGCCGATCGCCGCCTCCGGCCCCTGCCTGACGATCCGCAAGTTTCCCATCCGCCGGCTCACGATCGGCGACCTGCTGCGGTTCGGCAGCCTCACTCCCGCAGTAGCCGCGTTCCTGGAAGCGGCCGTCCGCAGCCGCTGCAACATCGTGGTCAGCGGGGGCACCGGCACCGGCAAGACGAGTCTGCTTAATTGTCTGAGCGAGTACATTCCCGACGCCGAGCGGATCGTGACGATCGAAGACACGGTGGAACTGCGGCTGCAGAAGTCACACGTCGTGCAGTTGGAGACGAAGCCGGCTAACCGAGAGGGGGCTGGGGGCTACGCCATCCGCGATCTCGTCCGCAACGCCCTGCGGATGCGGCCCGACCGCGTGGTGGTCGGCGAGTGCCGTGGCGGGGAAGCGCTCGACATGCTCCAAGCGATGAACACCGGGCATGACGGCTCGCTGACCACGATCCATGCCAATTCCGCGGAGGACGTGACGCTCCGGCTCGAGGTGATGGTGCAGATGGCCGCCGACCTGCCGGTGACGAGCATTCACCGCCAGATCGCCACGGCCGTGGACCTGATCGTACAGGCCACGCGGCTCCGCGACGGCCGTCGCGTGGTCTCCCAGGTGGCCGAAGTGGTGGGGGTCGATCCCGACACCCATCGGGCGGTGCTGCGGGAACTGTTTCGGTTCGAGCCCGAGGTCGATCAGCTGCGGCCCACCGGCCACCTGCCCACGTTCATGGCTGAACTTATGTCCCGCGGCCTGATCGACCTCGAAGCCTTCTACCCGTGAGCCTGCAATGCTGTCCGTTTCGCCTTTCGTCGTGTCGTTCGCCGCCGCCGCGGCCACGGGTCTTGCCACGGCGCTGGCCGTCGGCCCGGTTGTCGCGGGCTGGGACCGGTTCATGGCCTGGTCGCTCGCCGACCTCGAGCAGCAGATGGACGCTCTGCGAGTCGACCGCAACGGCCTCCAGCGGTGGCTGCGGCTGTGGGGCTTGCTGGTTGCGGCCGTCGGGATCGGGCTGGGCATCGTGCTGCGGTCACCGGTGCTGGCCCTGCCGCTGGCGATCGGCGGGCTCGTCGCGCCGCGGTTCTGGCTCGGGCACCTCGTTGAGAACCGCCGCAAGCTGCTCCGGCACCAACTGCCACCCGCGCTCGCCGGCCTGGCCAACGCCGTGCGGGCGGGGCTGCCGTTGCCCGAGGGCATCGCCACGGTTGCCGCCGAGCTGGCCGAACCGCTCCGCGGCGAGTTCCGCGGGATCGTCTTGGAGCACGGCGGCGGCCGGCCGCTGGCGGCGGCGATCGAGGATGTCAAACAGCGACTCGGACTCGAGCCGTTCACGCTGTTCGCGGCCACGATCCAGACGACCCTTGAGCGGGGCGGACGGGTGAGCGACATGCTCGAGATACTCGCCGACAGCTTACGGGAGCTCGATCGCCTCGAGCGGACGATGGACTCCGCCACTGCCAGCCCGCGGAAGACGATCTTCTTTCTCGGCCTTTTTCCCCTGCTCTTTCTGCTTGGGTTCCTGGTGCTCTTCCCAGCGGGAACGATGCTGATGTTCACGACCACGCTCGGGCAGGTGCTGCTCGTGGCCGCGGCCGGACTCACCGGGGCAAGCGTGCTCTGGAGCCAGTCGATCCTTGCCCTCGAGACCTGATGTCAGGAGCCTGCCCGTTGCCCCAACTGCCGCTACTCATCGTCCTAGCATCTGTCCTGCTCGGCTTGGCTGCCGCCGGGCTGGCCTGGACGCTCCTGTCGCTCGCTCCGGCAGTTGCGGACGGTGCGGCAGGGTATGCAGACGAACTACGGTCCCGGCTCATTCGCGTCGATCCGGTCCATCGCTACGCGGGAAAGCTCGTGGACGAGCTGGTGCCGATGGTGCGGCGGTTCGTCGGGGCGGCATCTCTCCAGCGGCTCGATCAGGCACTCGAGATCTGCGGCCGCTCGCCCCCTTGGACGGCCGAGCGGTTTTGGGCCGCAGAGATCTGCCGCGGCTTGGCATTCGGTGCCGGGGCCGGGCTGCTCGTTGCCCTGGCCAACCCGCTGTTCGGCCCCGTCGCTGCCGTGGGCGTCGCCGGCCTTTGGGTGGTGCTCGCGACCGGCGGCATCGACGCCGAGGCTCAGAAGCGAGCCAGGGCGGTCCGCAACCGGCTGGCCTTCGCTACCGACCTGATGGCTCTCGTGCTGCAGGCGGGCGGTACCGCCAGCGACGCCCTCGATAGCGTGGTCCGCGAATGCGGCGACCATCCGCTGGGCCAGGAGTTCGGCAAGGTGGCCGACAACATCGGCCACGGGATGCCCCGCAAGGAGGCTCTCACGCGACTGCGAGACCGGTTCACCGACGTGGACATCCGAGACTTCGTGTTCGCGGTCGTGAAGGGTGAGGAACTGGGCACGCCCCTGGCCGAGATCCTTTCCGGCCAGGCCCGCGACATGCGGCGGCGGCAATCGCAGGCCTGCGAGAAGCAGGCGGCGGAAGCCGAGGTGAAGCTGAGCTTCCCCTCGATGCTCGTGCTGGTCGCCTGCCTGATTGTGATGCTCGGGCCGTTCCTGCTCCCGCTGGTGTATCGCTCCTAACCCTGAGGTATCCAGTGCCCGCACGCCTACTCTCATTCGATGACTCATCCGCCGCGCCGACCGAGCATTGGATCGAGCGGCCGTTCCTCACGATCGGCACCGACTCAGGCAGCGACGTGCCGCTCGCGACCGGCGGCGAGGAGGTGCGGGTGTACCTGCAGTTTCGCGACGGCCGCTACGAGGCGTTCAACAAGCAGGCCGGTGAGGTGCGGCTCGGCGGTCGGCCCGTGCCGGCGGGCACCTCGGCGGCCTGGGAACCGGGAGTGGAGATCGAGGCCGGCGGCCACCGGCTGCGGTTGGTCGTCGAGGGCGACCCCGCGCCGGGGACGCGGCCGTTGGCGGCCGCGCCGCGTCCGGGTCGAGAGCCAAACCGAGAGACGGTGCGGTCCGCGCAGACAACGCCCGCTCCGGTGGCCGGCCCGGATGCCGCCCCACCCGCTGACCGCAGCCAAGCGGTCAAGCTGATGGTGATCTTCGGCTGCCTTGCGGCCTCGACGCTGCTGCTCTTTCGAGATCGGATCCTGCCCCCGTCCGCGGCGGTCGCCACCGACCCAGAGGGCGTCACGTCGCTCATCAAGGAGGCCTTTGCGGCTCAGGACACCGATCAGCAACCCGCCACCGCGAAAGGTACCACCGCCGCTGACGAGCCTGACGCCGCGAAAGAGGCCGCCGCCGAAGAGCCTAACGCCGCTAAAGAGTCCGCCGTCGCCGAACTGCGTCGCCGGCTGGCCCGGCGGCTGCAGTGGGCCGAGACAGCCTGGCTGCAGGGAGATTACCCGCTGGCCGCCGGACGCTACACCGCCCTCAAGCAGTATCTCGACAGTTCCCGGCTGGCCGTCGCGGCCGCCGACGATTGGCGGACGAGGCTGGCCGGCCACGTCGATGCCCGGCTGGCCGACCTGGCCCGGCAATAACTCCTGTTCGTTCACCATCACTGGAACCCCGCCATGAAAGAACATCCTCACTATCGCGTGCTCGACTTGCTGGGGGAGAGCCCGCGCACGGTCGTCCACCGCGCCTGGGACAACAGCCCACTCCAGCGAGACGTGGCGATCAAGATGCTCCGCGAGGAGGCGGCTGCCGTCGAGCACATCCGCCGTCAGTTCTGGGAGCGGGTCAAGGCGCTGGCCGACCTGCGGCACGAGCGGCTCTTGCCAGTCTTCAGCACCGATGCCGAACGGGACTGGGTGATCCTCGAACTGGCTGACGACAACGCCGCCGCGCGGATCGCCCGCGGGCCGACATCGCCACGCGAGGTGCAGAGCTTTTTGGCGCAATTACTGGAGGGGCTTGAGGCGCTCCATGCCAAGGGTCGGCTACACGGTCAGGTGAAGCCGTCGAACCTGCTGCTTTACAAGTCGGGCCGGCTCAAGCTCAGCGACCCCGGGGCGCTCGTCGACGGCGACCTACAACTGGTGCCCGGCGGCGAGAAATATCTGGCGCCGGAGCTGGCCGACACCTCCGGCCGCTTCGGCAGCGGTCGGCCGGGGCCGCAACTCGATCTCTACGAGGCGGGCTTTTGCGCGCTCGAGATGCTGGCGGGCCCGCGGTTCGACGGGCTGTTTCCGGGGATGACCGCGGGGGGCGCCGACACCGCGGCCTTGTGGTGGAAGTGGCATGCCTCCGAGGCCGATCCCCGCGACTTGATCGATTCACTTGTGCCGGCGTCGGCTGGTCCGCTCCGCAAGGCGCTTACGAAGATGCTCGCGAAGCGGGTCGCCGAACGGGCCGGCTCGGCCCGCGAAGTGCTCGACCTGCTGGGCACGGCTGCGATCCCCGAGGAGATCCGAGTGGACGCGCCGCCACCTGTCACCACGCCGGCGGTCGTCGAGGGGGCCGCCCGGCCGGCCCGAGTTTCGGAGATTCGCTACGACCGGGCCACCGGCAGTACGCCGCAGACTCCGGCGTCGGCGGGAGAGCCGCGGCAGGCCAGGAGCGGCCCGGGGTTCGACTGGCGGGTGCCGGCCGCGGCGGCGCTGGCGTTGCTCGTGATTGGAATCGCGACCTGGTCGTGGATCGCTTCCGCCCGTGAACAGGCCCGGCAGGTGGCCGAGGAGAAGGAGAAGAAGCTCGCCGAGGACAAGAAGCTCGCCGAGGACAAGAAGCTCGCCGAGGACAAGAAGCTCGCCGACGAGAAGGAGAGGAAGCTCGCCGACGAGAAGGAGAGGAAGCTCGCCGAGGAGAGGGAGAAGAAGCTCGCCGAGGAGAACGAGAAGAAACTCGCTGCAGAGAAGAAGCTCGCTGAGGAGAACGAGAAGAAGCTCGCTGCAGAGAAGAAGCTCGCTGAGGAGGACGAGAAGAAGCTCGCTGCAGAGAAGGCGGCGCAGGAGAAAATCGCCGGCTCACAATCCGAGCCGCAGGTGACTCCAGACGCTTCTTCCGACGACCTGTCTGCAGAGATTCTCCAGTGAGCCTGCACTCGCCCCGGAGGCCGATCCGATGCTGATTCCGTTCCTCCTGACCGCGTCGCTTGTCATCTGCTCGGTCACGGACATCCGCGACCGGCGGATCCCCAACGTCGTGACGTTCCCGCTGGCGGCAGCGGCGCTGGCGGCCAATGCCGCCAGCTCGTTCGATACGGCACTTGCCGTCCCGCTGGGGGCGATCGGGCTGCCCGCGTCGCTGGCGGGCTTGGCCGCCTGCTTCACGCTCATGCTTGCCAACCATCTGTTCGCCGGCCACGGCGCCGGCGATGTCAAACTGGCCGCCGGGATCGGCGGCTGCATCGGCTTCGAGGCGGGGCTGATCGCGCTGGCCTACACGTACATGATCGCCGGCCTCGTCGCAGTCGGAATGCTCCTTGCCCGTCGTTGGCGTCACGCCACTCAAGACGCCGACCGCGGCGTGCCCCTGGCCCCCTGCCTGGCGGCCGGCTGCGGTCTGGCCCTGCTGGGGCTGCCATCGGCGGGCGTTTCCCTATTCGCCACACCGTGGGGTGGGCCATGACCGCCGCCCGGCTCCTCCGCCTCGCTTGTTCCTGCCGCGGCTCCGCCGCGATCGAGGAAGTGATGGCGCTCGCGGTGATGCTGCCCGTGGTGATGGCCGCTATCGTGCTGGCCGCGCGGGCCTTCAGCCTGTTCAACGACGTGGTCGCCGTTCTCGTGGGGAGTCCTTTCCCATGATCGGCCGCCACAGGCTCCGCTCCGGGTTCGCATCCCTCGCCGCATGGTGCCGGCGGATGGTCCTGCGCGAGGAGGGCGCCGGCACGACACTCAGCTACCTGATGGTGTTGCCGCTCTATCTGGTCACGGTGTACGTGATCGTCGAGGCTTGCCTTATTCACAACGCGCGGCTCGGCGCGACCTACGCCGCCTATGCCGCCGCCCGGGTCGCCGTCGTTCGGCCCGGTGAGGCAACCTCGTCACCCGAGGTGGAGCGGGCGGCGGTGCTCGCATTCGCGCCCTTCGCCCACGGCGTGGCGGCCGGTGGCGACACCGCGGCCGGTAACGACGAAGCCAAGGTGCTGCGGCTGTTCAACGCCGCGGCGACCGCGGCGGGCCTCGGACCGGCCGGCGGTGCCAGACTCCAGCGGCAGTATCGGTATGCCTCGCGGGCCGTGCACGTGACCGCCGCCACGCGGCGGCGGGGGGAGCCCTGGGAGGAGGATCTGGAAGTGACCGTGACCTATGACTTCATGTTCACGATGCCGATCGTGGGCCGGTTCCTGGGCACCCGGACCGCGGACGGCCGCTACGTCTGGCCCGTGAAGGCGACCGCCACGCTGCCAATGGAAAACCCCGCCAACGAGCAGCGGGAATTGGGGATCCTCCGGGAGGGTGAATGAAATGACAACGTTTGGACAGCGACGCACGGCGGTAACGAGCGCGAATCGCGCAAGCCTATTTAGCCACGAGGAGCGATCTCGCTGGTTGCCAGTTCGATCGACACTCGTCGCGATGACGGCGGCGCTCCTGATGTTCTCGGTCACTGCCGCCCGAGACGGCATAGCGCAGGAAGTTGTGCTGCAGCCACACGACACGATGAATCTTCCCGCCTGGAATTCACTCGTCCTGGCGGCTTTAAGTAATCGCCGCGCCAAAGGGCGTAACGATCGGCTGTCCCGACTATTTCGAGAGCAACAGCACATCGAGGATCTGAAGTCCGTTCACGTGTCAGAGGCTTGGAACAACACGCACCTCACACTGCAGACCTATGACTATGCGTGGTTCGGCCTTCTGGCGGGGCTCGAGCGTGGCGACCTGGAGGGCTTTCAGCTCATTCAAAACTGGCAGCAGATGCCCGCGACGTCGCCGTTCCAAGCGAACGGCATGCTTCCGGGTGACTTCGTCGTTCTGCGTGATGGACGGAACAAAATCCGCGTGCTGGTCTACGCCGGAAAAGGAACATTCAAGATGGATAAAAAACCGAAGCCAGTGCCAATAGATAAGAAGCCGAAGCCGGTACTGGATAAGAAGCCGACCACGGTGCTCCGAGACTTCTTTTATTACTCATGGTTAGCCGACCGTGGCAAGCCCGGAGACCCCGACTACCGACAGGGCGTGCGTAAACTCCAGTTAAATACCTATCCCCCAAAGATCAGTCGTGAGATTGCCCAGAAAAGCGTAAACAAGAAGACTCGCACCCAAGTTCCACAGAAAGTCTTTGCTGGAGATTGGATGTGCACCAGTATCGTCACGTCTAAACAGCCTCAGTGCAATCGGCAGAACATGCAGTCTCCGATCGGCTGGAACAAGCAAACCAGCGGGACAAGTTATTGCGTCGTCCGCATGAAGCGCCTGATGTCGCTGAGTGCCGCCGTCGACCCGAACGGTCTGCCGAATGTCGACAAAGTCGAGCTAGACGTCCGGCGCGCGATTGTAATGGCCGATCACGCGGCGAAGATTATACGAGAACCAACCAGTCAATCACGAAAGGTGTTTGAGTTGGCATTCGGAGTGAAATCGCCGACGCTTCAACAAAGACAACATGCCGCAGGAATCTACGACGCATTCCGAGTGCATTTGGTCAAAGGGATGATCGTCGAAAGCGGTACGAAATCCTTAGCCCACGTAAGACCCGGAGCTCGCTGGATCGTCTTCGTTGATCCACCGTACTTTAAAGAAAAAGACGAGATGCGGGCTTCTATACTGATTCACGAGTTTTGTCACGCATGGGGTTACCGAGGTCACCCCGGCACCGGTGATTACGCGGAACACAATAAAATCGTGCTAGCATTCTTGAAGAGCAAGAAAACGCAGAGCTACGGCGGTGCGATACCCAAAACAATCTACGAGATGCACCCAATGGTCTCTGTAGATGAAGAAAAGAATCCGGCGGAAGTTAATGACTTTCTCAACTGGGAGGATGCCCATCGCAACGCCTACTCGTACGGCAATTTCGCTCTGTGGCTGTGGCAGCAGAAGCAGCAATGATCCGCCTACCGTGACTGAGATACTGCGAAGTTATTGCGTCATTGTGCCCTTCATCTCCCGCAGTTTCTCGATCATCTGCAGGTAGGACTTCATCAGCTCCTGGGCCTTGTCGGGATCGAAGGGGAACGTCGCCAAGGCCGCTTCCTGCATGTCGGGAAGCTTGCTCTCGGCCTCCAGGATCGCCGCGTCGATCTCAGCGACATTCTTCAGGTCAGGCACGTCGAACGCCCCGGTGGGAAGCGTCTTGAGTTGCTGTTCAAGATCACTTTGGAGGGTCTTGAAGACTCCCTCGAGGTCCGGCAACTCGGGCTTGATCGTGAGCAGGTCTTTGAACATCCCCTCGATTCCGGCGGTGACCGTTCCGATCTGATCTGCCCGGTTCTCGCCGGCCTTCCGCAAGGCCGTGGTCATCAGGGGCCAGTTCGGCGGCCGGTTCATCTTCAGCGTGCGAAATCCCCACGGATCCCCGTGAACCGATGCGTCGGCCCGGGGAGATGCGGAGGCCGCCGGCCAGGCGACCGCCACCGTCTGCTCGGCCGAGGCCGTGGCGATCCCCGACGTCGTGTCGCCGAAGTCGAACTGAGGGTGTTTCACTCGCTGCCGCGCGTTCCAGGCATCGTGGCGGGCCTCCACTGCCGTCGTCGCTCTGGCAATCGACAACCGGCCCGTCCACACGAGCCCCACGAACAACAGGAGCAACAGCGGCACCACCATCACGAACTCGACGGCGGCGATGCCGCGACGAACGCTGAGAGTGCTTTTCGTCACGACGGGCCTCAATGCGCGAGCAGGTCGGAGAAATCGGCGAATGGCCCAGGCTTTTTACCGCCGGCTGGGTCGAGCTCGCGGAGCTTAAAGCCCTCGATCGGCACGAGCAGGCCGTCCCAGCCGAGCCGCACGCGGGCCTTGCGGCCGGCCTCGGCTCCGCCGAGGAGCGCTTGCACGGGCGACGGCCCGCCGACCCGCGGCGGGTGATCGGCCCACTCCCAGGCCTCGACGGCGGGTTGCCAGTTCAGCGTGTCCCAGCCGGTGTCGGCCTGACGGGCGGGATCCGGTTTCGCCGTCTTCGTGCCGCCGGTGCGAATGCCGTTGCCATTGGCCAACAGCCCGCCGGCCCAGGCCTGCCGGCGGCCGGTCGGCGTGCGGAACACGCCCGGGTCGAGCAGCCGCTTCTGCGGCGCCTGTTCAGCGGTCACGAACACCCCGAACATCCGCCCGGCCAGCTGCGGATCCTTTGTCCAGGCCTCGTCCCCCTTATTCTTGCCGTTCATGCCCTCGATGACATACATGTGCGGCGGACCGACCGTGAGGAGGTCGGCCAGCGACTCCGCCAGCGAGAGTAGCTCGTCCAAGAGGGCGATCCGCGTGAGCTGCTCGGCGAGCGCCCGGGTGTCTTCAGGATCGATGTCCTCGGGTGGTGACGCGGCGGCCTCGTCGCCGGCAGCGCCGATCTCGCTTGGCATCGCCGTCACGCGGTCGAGCCAGCCCTGGGCCGCCTGGATCGAGCCGGTGACCTTCTGCACGACGGCCAGCAGTTCATCGGCGATCGCCTCGAAGTCGGCCGGCTCATCAGGAGCCGTGTCGGCATCGACGCGAAGTGCGGCTTCGAACCGCTCCCGCAGCTTCCGAATTTCGGCCTGCAGCGCCTCGAGCGGCCCCTTCTCGTCCTGGTCGGTAGGATCGTCAGACGGCGGGTCGGCCCGGAGCTGGTGGGCCCGGACGAGCGTGTAGCGGTCGGTCCAGTGCACGTAGTGGGTCGCGACCTGAGACCGCGGCGCCTGCTGGCGAAGGAACTGCACGATCCCGGCCCGGAGATCGTCCACGTAGGGATGCGTCGCCCGGACCCACTGCGACCGCGTCTCGGCCCGCCAGTGAAAGGCCGGCACCCGCAGTCGCTTCGCGGTTTCCTTGGCATAGCAAGGGTTGAACTCGGGCCTCCAGGGAGCGGGGGGCAGCAGGTCCTTGACGGTGAGGATCAAGTCCATCAGATCAAAGCCTTCCCTGATCCACGACGGCAGGCGTTTCTTGAGCTCGCCCGAAAGCTTGCGCAGCGGGCCGATGAGCGGATCGAGGGTGTCGAAGATCTTGTCCATCGGCTTCCGCACCTTGTCGAGAACCTTCTCGATCTCCTGCATCTCGTTCGACTCTGCCGGAGCAGACTTCCAGGCCGGATCTCGGGGCTGCTCCCACGGCCCGAGCCGCTGCTGCTCTGCCTTGCTTTCCGGCTTGACGTCGTCCGCGGGCGACGGCGGCTCCACCACCAGTGGCAGCCGAATATCCCGGGGGGCGGGTGTGACAACGAGCGACTCCACGCCGTGGGCCGCGGCGAGCCCGCGGAGTGAGGCCTCGATCGCCCGGGCCATCGGGGGATCCCCGATCTGGCCCGAACCCGTTCGGCCCAAGACGGTGTCGGCGTGCAGGGAGAGCCCCGGGATCACGATCTCCGCGATCGGTTTGGTGATCCGGCCGCCGCGGTTGGTCGCCCCGACTACGTTCTCGAGCGCGTCGAGCACGAACCACTCCTTGCCGATCTCGAAGATCTCGGCTGAGAACTTGAGGTGGGCAGCGACGGCGGCGGCCTCGATGCCCATACCAACGAACATGACTGGCGGAACCTTCTGCACGCTGGCCCCCACCTTGATCCCGATGTTCGCGATCTTCTTGTAGACCAGGCACCTGGCCAGCAGATGCTTGAGGGTCAGCTTGCCGTCATAGAGGGCCGCTCCCGCGATGTGTTTGCCTTTGTCAAACGTGACCCGTTTCACGACGCCCTCGACGAGTGTCTTGTCGGCCGGGGCGAACGGCCCGGCGACCACCCCACCGGCCGGCTGGATTGCCGCGTCTTTATTCGCTTGAATCGCCTCGTTGAGCCGAATGCTTTCCTCGGACTGCACGCCATTAGGCTTCCGCAGTTCGTAGAGCATCGGGCCGCCGAAACCGTCGAAGATCGCTAGGACCGCTGTGGCCTCTCCCAGCATGTGGTTCGTAGCGGTGACGGCGTTCATTGAACGGGCCATCCACAGCGTCGTGGTGGAGGCCCCGGCGTCGGCGGCGGTCTGGAGGCGGATCTTCTCGCGAACCGTCTGCCCCGTGTTGACCAGAAACGCCGCCATGATCCCCACGAATACGAACACCGGAATCGAGACGATTGAGATCTTTCCGGACTCGTCGGCGAGAAAGGTGGCGACCGCAGCGAGTGACGCGGGTGGTAAACGCGACGAAGGCAGTCGCCACGAAGCTCGATGCATCTTAAGCTGCCCCCGCGTGCGGCACCGTGAGTGAATCGCGGCTTGTGCCAACCGAAAGACCCTCCCTGACGGTTGCCGAAACCCAGCGGCTGGGAACGCAGAGGGCTGCTGCGATTCGAGAGTGGCCGGCCGGGGCCGTGTTTGGACTCATGGGCTGTCTCGTTGCCGTGCTGTTGCGGATCCTCACGCTGTGGCGGTCCGCGATTGGCGGATCGGTGCTGCGGTGTACCTGTGGGCGATCTGGCAGATGGTGCTCGGATTCACCGACCCCTTGATCGCCATCTTCGCGCATCGCGGCGGCTTTGCAGTCGGATTCCTGTTGGTGTTTGTGGCGCAACGCCGCTCGCCGGCCGAAGCCCTTGCCGATCACGTGTCGTGCTTATCTTTTGGGGAAGACTCCGGCGCTTCCTCGGACGCACCGGAACGCGTTGCCGACTCGCGGAGCTTTGCGGCCGCAGCAGGGTCCCCGAGTTTGTCGTAGATTTTTGCCAGTTGCTCTCGGCATGCGGCGATCGCAGCGCTCGTGGGTGGCAACTCTGATTCGAGAATTGCCAGCGACATCTGCATCGGCTGGAGCGCCTTGTCGAACCGCCCGAGGTTGCATCGGGACGTTCCCAGCATCAATAACGCCATAGCCAGTCTCAGGTCTTCCGCGGAACGAATGCCCAAAAGGATCCCCGAGGCATCGTCGAGCAGCTTCTCTCCCTGCTCTTCGCGGCCAAGACGGCACGACACCGCACCGAGGCCGAGCATCGCCGTCGCCGCGTACATATCGTCGTGACCGAACCTCGCCACGCTCTTTTTCAACGCGTCGGCGTAGAGACGTTCGGCCTCATCGAGATTACCCTTTTCAACGGCATAGGCGGCGACGTTCAGCTGCATGCTGATGACCCGCGGATCCTCGACGTTGCCTTTCTTTCCAAAGATGGCGAACGCCTTTGCCTCCAACGACTCGGCGAGTGCCACGTTGTCAGTCAGGCGATGAATTCGAGCCAGGTTCACGAGGTTCTCGGCATAGGCCGGATGATCCTGACCAAGAATCGCCTCGTTGATATGGGCCGATTCCTCGAGCAGGCCGGCTGCCTTCGTCACGTTGCCTCGAACGGCGTATTCGATAATGGCCAAGTTGTTCATCGCCAGCGCAGTTGCCGGGCTGCGTCGGCCAAAAACCTTGAGGCACTCTTCGACGGCCTTTTCCGCCAAGGGGGCAACGGTGTGCTCATCCATCGCGTTGATGTGAAAGTCGACGATCTTATTGAGCAGCAATGCATGGTCTGGACCGCTGTCCGCACCGGTCTCCGTCTGGATCTCCATGGCGCGTGCAAAAAGCTTGCGTGCTTCCTTCGTGCTGCGTTCCGCCCGGGCCTGATTCGATGCCACGATCGCATACATCGGATGCAGGCCACCGAATGCTTTTTCGCCTGCGACGGACGCCCGCCGCACCCAGTCGGTGGCCTGCGGATCCCGAAGGTCGAGTTTGAGCGAAGCGATGTTATTGAGCGTGGCCGCTAGGCCGGGTTCGTCGTCAGATGAATGTTTTTCGCGGATCACGAGTGACTCCTTGAATGCCGCCTCGGCGTCGTCGAACCGTCCCGTGGTTACGAGGAGGCATCCGAGATTGTTCAGCGCCTGTGCGGTACCCGGGTGATCAGCGCCAAGGACTTTGCGGCGGCCGTCGAGCACAGCACGGAAATGTCTCTCCGCCGCCGTGTAGTCGCCGACGGTGTGGAGGATGAGCCCCAGATTGTTTTCGCTCGTGAGCGTATCGGGATGCGTCGCGCCGAGCTTTTCTCGACGATACTCGAAGGCCTTGGTGGCGTTCTTCTCCGCCTCCGTCATCTCGCCGCGGTGGTGCAGAACGACCGCGAGGTTGTTGAGCATCTGGGCGGATCGCAGGTCGGATTCGCCATATTTCCGACGACAGTAATCGCACTCCTCTCGGTAGATCGCCGCTGCGGCGGCATAGTTCCCGGTGAGAAACTTATCTTTCGCCAACGCGATGGTGGTCCGCGGCTTCTCCAGCGGTTCCTCACCGTAGGCCATCGCACTCGTAAACGCCGCACAGACCACTACGAGCGACGCGGCGATGCACAGCCTGCGTGTTGATCGACACATGCCTTGTCTCCTTCATCACTTCTCATACCGTCCAGTTGCAGACGCGTTGTCCTCAACGTGGATCGACGACCGTTCCGGCAAAGAGAATCACGCCGCTCTCGCGCGAGACGATCGCCCACGCAAAGGGACGATCCGCGCGGCACTCGAGTATTTCCATGGGAGGCGATAATGCCATTGTGAGCTCCGTGGCTGTTGCGGCTGCCGCCTCTGTTCCCTCTTCCGCGACTTCCACGAAGCATTCCTGGATGACGGAGGACACGAAGAGGTCGCGAGTGCCGTCGACACGGGAAAAATCAGCCTCTTTCGGCATGAACGCCTTGCTCATGCCCATCGTCTCGAGCACGGCGTTGAGCGGGAGTTGTTGTCGAACTTTCCAGCGAGGCATCGAGAGGTTCACTTCCCTCCGCACGAAGTCTGCCCAGTCGTTTGGGTTATTTTTCCAATCATCAATTCTCTCCAGCACCGCAGTGAGCCCATCCACGGCTTCCGGGACAACGATGACCATCGACAGGCGGTTGCCTTCATACGGAATCTCGCACACCGTGGCTGCCGCAGCCGTCCCCTCACCGATGCTGCCAGCCACCATCTCGTCGGATCGGTGCATGAAGGGCACCCTGATGGTGTCTCCGACCGCACGCTGGAAAGACGCCACGCTGGTGTCGGATTTGTCGAATGGATCTGCCCACGGGGCCTTGAGATAGATCGCGTTGGTCAGCACGACTCTGGTGTTGGTGGTGATCGCTTCGGGTGACAGGAGCTCCGGGATCTTCCGTGCGGTGCGTTCGCTCACCCAGCGATTGATTTCGGCCCGTGATTCCGCGGGATGCCCCACGAAGTCGACATTCCCAACGCTTGCGGAGTAGGCTCTTTTCAGTGTTGTGGCAAGCGGGTCCTCGATCCTCGTTGCTCGATCGACCCACAGCCGGTTGGCCACTTCGAGCGTCGTCGAGTCCCCCTTGGCGTCGGCAATCTCCTTGCGGAGTGACTTTGCGGCGGCAGCGATCGCATCGCGGTCATCGGGCATACCGAGCACCTGCGCGATCTCCGCCGCGGTTGCGCCACGAGCGCCGGCATGGGTCATGGCCAGCGTTTCCCACAGGCTGAACGGCGAGACCGTGACGTTGCCCTTGCCGGCTGCACGGACCAGATTCCACCCCAAGCTGGCCACGCCATTGGGGGCCTGAGGAGGCATGGCGGTTTCATCTGCGGCGTTTGCCATGACGGCTGGGAGCGAAAATGCCATCACAGCCAAGATTTTCAATATCTGCATGGATGTGCTCGCAGTTCAGTTCTTCTGTCGTCCGCCATCGGCTCGCCGAAGAATAGGCGGAAAAGCCTCGCAAAACCGGACGCGACAGTGGGAACGGAAGGCGACGGTCTGGCCGAAGTGGCAGGTGCGGCACCCCCCCGGGGAGGTGGCCTGCGTCCGGTTTGCCCTACGATTTCCGCCCTCCAAGCAGGTGATCGGAGCGGCCATATGCGTATGCCGGTTTGAATTCCCTCGAGTTCGCGGCGATCAGTAGCCTCGATCAGTAGCCGGAAAGATGGAAAAGGTGTTTCCGATGAATGCATTAAACTGCCCGCGTTGCCATGGAGCGTTGCAACCAGGGACTTACGAGGCTGATGTCCAGGTGGACGGTTGCCCGAGTTGCGGCGGCCTGTGGCTCGATCAACGAGAGTTGGAGCGGATCGAGGAGTCCTTGGTGAACAACTATGCGGATCCGCTCTCCCGACCTGATAACTCGATCGATCGCGCCTACGAGGTCGCCCGGCAGAACTCGCGAACTGAAGTCACTTGCCCAAAGTGTGGGCGGGAGATGTCCAAGAAAGAGTGCCATCCGGCATCATTGGTGCTCGTTGATGTATGCCCTGACTGTGCTGGGCTGTGGCTCGACCGCGGTGAAATCCAGTCGCTCGAGGTGTTCTTCGAGCGGATGCGGCTAGAGGAGAAGGAAGCGGCGAAGCGGGGTTTCCTGTCTGGGCTGCGGCGACTGTTCGGCGGCTGAGGGTAGGCGTTACGCATGTCGCATCGGACCGCCGGATAATGTCGTTTTGTTGCAGTCGGCTGTGGCAATCGTTACGAACGGTTGGCTGACCGTGCCAGATCGGGTTCTTTGTCCGTTTCAAGGCCTGCCGACTGGTGGCGGCAACTCGTGAGTGTCTTGACGCCCGGGAGGCGCAGTGACTGGCTACGATGACCGCCAGTGAGCGGACGGCCTTCCAACGCCCTCCGCGCCAACTGCTGAAAACGGCGTGAAGGGGCATGCCCATCTACTGGCCCTGCATGGCTAACGACCCGGCTGGTACCAGGTTGGGGGCAGCGTCCGTCGGCGACGAACTTTCTGGGAGTCGCGAGCGATGGCCGGGTAGGAGGCTGTCATCCGCTGCATCAGTCGCCGCCTCCGCCACAACCGCCACAGCCGCCGCAGCCTCCACCTCCGTCACCGCCGCCGGAGCTATCGCCACCGAGGCCGCCTCCCGAGCTTGACTCGCCCCTGCGCAGCCGATCGATCGGCGAGCAGAGAAACGCGTGGGGGGTGCCGCCGAGCGCATCGATCCCCATGAGGGCGACAGCCAGCGGCATAAGTATCGTGGGCTGCGCTGTGGACTCCGTCCGCCTGCGACTTGTCCACTCCTGCTGCTGGCCCGATTCGCGAAACCGGTCCCACGCCCAGTGCACCACCGCATCTCCTTGCCTGGTGCGACGAGGCTTGTGGGCGAGCGCAAACCAGCACAGCGCCGCGAGCCCGATGCACCCCATCACGAGAAAGCCCACCGGCTTCCCTCGGGACAACCCCACGAAGATCTTCGCGATCCCCAGTCCCAGGGTCGCGGCCGACGGTCCGAAAATCACCCAGGGGGCCGCCGTCGTCCACCAGTCGCCCACGAGCAAGCCCCGCGTGACGAGCGACGGCTCGAACTCGTCCCGGGCCACGTCGGCTGCGGCCTTGATCGCCTCCACAGTCGTGCAGTCGCCAATCGCCGCGAGGCGGGAGTGCAGGGCTCGCAGCTTGGGCGGTGCCCCGGCCGGCAACTCCGACACGATCACTGGGGCCGACGGCGCATCCCGACCGGTCGGAGTGGCCGGGGGTTCGGGAGTGATGGCGAGCGCCGTAAGGCCGGTCGCCGCGCACCGCCAGCAGCCATCGTCGGCAAGCAGTGCGAGTTCTAGAGGTTCGAGATCCTCGCCGGTGACAGTCGGATCGCCCTGCGGCTGAAACATCCGCCACAGCACGAGCCCTAGGACGAACGACCCGGTCGCGAGCGCCATGAAGAGCGCGAGGAACGGCGGACCGGTGAGGTCGAGCGGGTTCGGAATCCCCGCTGCGACCAGCGGCACAGCGGTGAGCCCCGCCAGTCGCGTCGCCCGCCGCCTGTGGCCGCGGAGCCAAGGCGGCTTCGGCACCACCCAGTTGCTCGCCACATTGACCCGCCGCCATGCGAGGTCAACGCCGAAGCGCCGTTCGGGGGGCGGCCAGATGTCGGCAGGTGGATGAGCGTCGAACGCGGTGGTGTACGCGGCCAGTGTTCGCCGGTACTGCAGGTCGTACCGCGCGGCCTCGTCGCCACCACCGCGCGTGGGCCCATGATGCAAGGGCGAGCGCAGCACGTTGCCACAGAATGTCTCCCAGTAATCCTGCGTGTAGGCGAGATGCAGGTGCCAGGCTTGGTCCACGTCCTCGCTGGGCGTCATCGACTGGCCTGCAGTCATGGCCAGGAAAACGAACCGGCGATATTCATCCACTACCCGTACAGCGCGGCTGATCGCCCAACCGTTTTCGCGTGCCAGCCGTGCCGTGAAGGTGAGCCGTGCCGTTGCGTCGTCGAATCGGTGTTCGCGGATCCGTTCCCAGAGGGCCTGCTGAAGCGGGGTGATGGGCATGAGACCTGCTTATCCGGTGAAACTCATGATCTCTTCCGAGGTCCAACTGAAGTTAAAGGCGAAAAAGCGGACGAAACCGGACGCAAGAATTGTTCGGCACACTCGAGCCCGGTTTGTATCTGATTCCATGGCCGGTGTGAGCGGTGGTGGCGCTCGTAACGACGAGCGGGCCGCTCCGTCGACCCTCCGGATCGGAGGCGATGCCTCTCCCCACTGACGTTCGCGTCAGCGGCGGGGGGTCGGTCTGCTCCGTCACTCCGATCTTCTTGACCGCCTCCAGACCGGTCTCGCCTCGCCTTGACGCCTCGAAGCCTGGGGCCGATCTGCTCAGCCGGTTCCTTCTCCCTCGCGGCATTGTTTTCCTCCCTCGGGTTGCGCCACCTACAGATTCTCTGGAAGCGGCGGCGTTGAAGGGCGGCAGGTCACATGGCAGTGGTGGACGCTCACCCGGAAGCGGCTTTCTCCAGCAGAACAATGTGCGTAG
>Ga0214921_10004343_pt1 | contig 20908 bp, 18 predicted proteins | sample LL1505_MetaG_FD_177992 | JGI IMG/M metagenome (GOLD analysis project Ga0214921, IMG submission 177992) | Freshwater microbial communities from Lake Lanier, Atlanta, Georgia, United States - LL-1505 | ecosystem: Environmental > Aquatic > Freshwater > Lake | place: USA: Georgia | collected...
CCTTAGTAGTTTCACTTGGTCCGCCCAAGAATGCTGAGTATTGTAGTGAGATTGATTTATTTGCTCCGATTGAACTTGTGAATGATTGAGATGTTAGTTTTGCTCCTTTTAGAGTATATTTTAATGCTCTAGCTTGCTCGCCACCTTCGCAAGTTTTTGGAGATAACATATTGATTACTAGATCTGCATCTGCACAATCTGAAGCAATTACCGAAGCAAGATTTTCTGCTTCCAATTCTCCAAGCACTGCGTTAATTGATGCAGTAACTGTTACTGGGAATGTGATTTCTCTTGAGAAAGCAAATCTATTTCCTAACTTTTGGATTGGATCTCTTCCAAGATCAAAGCTAATTGTAAAATCTTGAATTTTTAGATCTTCTTCTACTACACCTTTTGCACCAGAGAATGTTACCGTGATATCACCTGGTCTTAAAGCTGAAAATCCAGCTCCAGTTGTTAAACCAGAAATACCGAATTTTCCAGTAGCCTCACTGCCGTCTGCAGGATTAATTGCTGGTACATTACCAGTGGTTTGATCATAAAATCTCATATTCAAACCTTCTGCTGAAACTGAAACTGTTGGAAAACCTCCTACTGCAGCATTAATACTATATGAAGTTAATCCTGCATTACCAATTCCAATAACTTTTCCATTTCCAGTTACGTCTGCTTGATTTAAATTAGCGTCTGTTCCTTCTGGAGCAACTACGATATAATAATTTTTAACATCTTCAGCGTTTGCTCCGCCACTTAAAATATTTCTAAGAGCTGGTACTGATGCATTGCCATCTGTTCCTAAAGCTAATCCTAAGTTTGCTTCATTTTCGCCAGAATTTGCATAATATGAAAAATCTAAACTAACTGTTGGAGCTTCAAGAATAACTTGATCAATTGCACCGATTTGGCCAAATTGATTTACATTTTGTCTAGCGATATTAAAACTATAGTTTGCGCTTTGTACGCGGTTTAATTGTTTTGATTGACCATAAGCTTGAACTACGCTTGCTGCTCCGCCGCTTGGTCCTACAAAAACTGCTTCTGATTGATAAATTACTCTTTTTCTTGCCATATAAAAATTCTCCTTAAGTTATACTGTTTATTACATTGTTTTTAAAGCAAAGAGAAATAATTATGCATGTGGATATCTGAAATCTGATAGTTCAAAATCCACAAAAGCACTAAATATCTCTGGATTAACGTTATTTTGATATTCATACCTATAGGGTATAATTTTGCTAACGTTGACAGTTTTAACATAGATTAAATTTGGATTAACTATACCAGAAACAAGATTAATATAATTAAAATTATTATTCTTGGTTATACCATAATTATCAAAAGGCATATTGCTTTGTGATATTAAAGGCATATTTTTTCTGGCTGTATCTCTTAAAATGGAGCAAACTGCGTCCAAAGAGAACAAATTATCTGCCATTACTATTGCTCTTACTTGTAATAAAGTCTCATCTTGACCACCTAAAGCGAATGGTTTATTTTGACCACCATTGTTTTTTAAAAATATAGCTGGATAAGTTAATGCTGAAGTAGATATTCCAGTCGGATTTTGTGTTACTTTAGGGTTAATTTCAAATTTTGTTTCAAATATTAATTGTTCTTCAGCTAAACTAGTTAAATATATATTAAAATCTTTAACAGCATAGTTACCACTTATTCCACTACCAGCTGGATCAGAAGAAAAGAAAGCGTATCCTACATTTGGGTTAATACCAGAAAATCCACTAGTTCCTGGATTTATATATGTACCATTCAAATATATGCCAGACATTAAATTAGCACCACTAATAGATGCATCTACTACAACTTGTTTAAATGGTAAACCATAAGTATAAAATCCATTAACTAAACTATCAACTGGATAAAAATTACCAGAATAATTAGTAAAAGCTTCACCTTTAGATAATATTTGATTATCTAACCAAAGAAGCATATTCGACATTACTATATTATCAACTTGAGGTTTCATCTTTTAATTTTTGAATAGAATTTATTCATTATCTCATTCATATATGATATGGGTCTAAAGTTGCCTTGTCTAAAAGTTCTTCTTCCTTGTAGTCCTCTTCCTGATCTACTATTTTTAAACATTCTACCATAAATATATGCTCCAAATCCAGATATGCCATTTTCTATTCCTCTAATCCAACTGTTTCCTTGTTCAAATGGCAAAGATCCAACTGATTCGATTTCTTCAATCGAAGGAGCAATAACCTCAAATTCAAAAGATAAATTAGAATCATTATCAGAAACTTTTCCTTTAGGATTTAAACTTACTGTTTTTAATTTATTTCTTACTGGTTCTGTTGGATTAGATCCTTCTTGAAATCCTATATAAGTTGTTAAATTTCCAATTCCATTTAGAGTTTGAGAAATATTTTCTGAATCAGCGCCAGCTTCTAGTTCTTTAGTAACAGGATGATCATTATAATCTTCTAAAAGTTCTTGTTTTATTTTGCTCATTTCATTTTGAGCTTGTTGAAAGGCTTGATCTTTTATTGAGGAAAGATCAAAAGTTTTTAAAGACTTTATTAAAATTGATCTATTTATTGCCACAGGCATTATGTTATCTCCTTGATAATAAATTCATAATATTGTTTTGTAAAATAATACTTTACTGTTCCACTAGATATAACATTAAAAGATTTTCCGTCAAATACAATTTTTTCTGTTTTTTCTTTTGATATATAATCTCTAGCAGTAGAATCTACAATCATTGTTACGTAATTTTGGCTTGCAACATAAGCATTGATATCTGCTATTAAATTTAAATCTTGATTGTTGTTGTATTTTACAACCGCATAAAAATCTTGACTTCGTGGAATGTATTCAACTTGCTGAGAAGTTGCTTGTCCATTTTGACCATAACCAAATAGTTGAGTATTTGTGTTATTTTTAATTTTTTTAATTGGCTCTTTGTGAACAGTAATAAGTCTTTTAAATGTATCAAACCATTGGGTTGCTGATTCAGAAAACCAAGCTTCATCATTTGCTGATATAAAGCTTGCCATAAGTTTATAAACTTTCTATATTTCTACTGTAGCTATAAGACCTGCCTGGAGCTTCGATTGTATCATCGCCAGCAACTTGAAGAGGACGAGCTTCGTTAAGATTATAATTCTTAGTTAGTACTTGTAACTCATCAGCAATTTGTTTTCTTAAATCAGAATATGTTTTTGCTAATTCATTTTTATTAACTCTTTTTGCTCTAAATCCATTTTGATCTATTTCAATTGTGCTATCTGTACTAGCTGCACCAAGGGCGTTACGGAAAAGTCTCTCATAATAATGCATACTATAAAGCATCTTAAATATACTTTTTTCGATATCTCCAAATGTATCTCCACTATCTGTTGGTATACCAACCTCAAGAGTATCATCTGTTATGTAGTATTTTTTATTAATTAAAATGTTAAGATCGCCAATATTTGTTCTTAGCCAAAAAGCTATACTAGCATAACTAAGATCACTTGGCTCGCCTAATTCGCGATAAATTTCATCTGATATATCTACAATTTTATAGGTCATATAATAAATATTACACTATATAATAATAAAATATTACATATTATACAGACGTATTTCCATATAATATATATCCATCATTACCAGTATTTAATAATGAAACATTTGCAAATCTTCCAGCGGTTTTAAATTGATTATTAAAACTATTCAGTAATATACTTGGTAAATTACCAGTAATTTGAACTTGTCCAACACCACCTTGTATAATTGACATATTGAATCCTGATACGATTCCAGGTACTAATGTTCCAGTAGTTGTTGTTGCAGAATTAGTTAAAACTATTCTTCCATTATATGCGTCGGTTATAGTAAAATTAGAATTAATATTTATAGTTTCTGAAATGCTATTTACTAATTTATTTTTGTTTAAATCTAGTTTACCAAGCATATTTACGTCTGTATTTATTTTTAAAGAAGAGTCAGAGTAAATGTTATTAAAATTTAAACCTTTAAATGCTAAATCTGCTCCGCCTCCTTGAGTAACAAAACGTAAAGTTCCGCCATTTCCAGTAGCTTGATAAGGAACTAAAAATAAAAAAGCATTTGAATTAGGAGAAAGTTTTATTTTGTTATTTTTTAAAGCTTGATTAAATACAGGAGAGATATCTGTATTTGCGTTTGCATTTGGAATAATATTGATTCCAGAATCTATAACTGTAGCAAAAACAGGATCAGCTGAAGGTCCATACATTAGAGCCACAGATTTTGGGCCAGCAGGAGAACGAATTACTATGAGCGGATTTATAGAATATATTTCTGCGCCATTCCAATAACCCTGATTAGGATTAGTCATATTAATATTTGAACTAATAGGAATAGTATAATACTCACCATAATTATTAATTGCAAGCTCCACAGTTGAACCGCTTATGGAAAAAGATACTGCGCCCCAACCAACTGTGGATGAAAAGCCACTAATGCCAGTTGATCGAGTCATATTTCCAGCACTAATAAAATTAGTTTGTAAATCGAAACTTGGGGCAACTGATGCGCCAGTTTGATTTATCATTGTGCTAAAATCATAGCTAAATAATGTTTTAGGTTCATTAATATTATTAAGATATAAAGAATTATTTATACTTTTTAATCCGTCTACAAATTGATTTCCAGTAATAGTCAATAAATTATTACCATAAACATTATCTGCATATAGATTGCCATCTATTCGTTCGTCCATGTTAGAAACGAAAATTTTTTCATTGTATCCTACGGCAGTTTGATATTTACCATCGCTGCTTACTGCAACTCCCCTCCAATACTTAGGGTTATATTTTGGTACCCAAGAGTTTCCGTAATCAGAGGAAACATAAGTATATGTAAAGTATCCTACGGCAGTTTGATATTTACCATCGCTACTTATGGAAACTCCATACCAATCCCTAGAGCTATCTTTTGCTACCCAAGTGTTTCCATAGTCTGAGGAAACGTAAATAAATCCAGGATTTACAACTGCAGTTTGATATTTACCATCGCTACTTATGGAAACTCCATACCAACCCCTAGAGCTATCTTTTGCTACCCAAGTGTTTCCATAGTCTGAGGAAACGTAAATAAATCCAAGATTTACAACTGCAGTTTGATATTTACCATCGCTACTTACATCGATTCCCACCCAAGCCCTACTACTTTCTCTTGCTACCCAAGAGTTTCCGTAATCAGAGGAAACGTAAATTTGCGTATTACTACCCAAGGCAGTTTGATATTGACCATTGCTGCTTACAGCAATTCCCACCCAATCGCTACTACTTTCTCTTGCTACCCAAGTGTTTCCATAGTCTGAGGAAACGTAAATAAATCCAGGATTTACAACTGCAGTTTGATATTTACCATCGCTACTTACATCAATTCCCACCCAAGCCCTACTACTTTCTCTTGCTACCCAAGAGTTTCCGTAATCAGAGGAAACGTAAATTTGTCCATTATAAACAATGGCAGTTTGATATTGACCATTGCTGCTTATAGCGATTCCCCACCAAGTCCTTTCACTATCTTTTGCTACCCAGGTTTTACCAAAACTATTCTCTACTAATCTTCTAGTATTTTGAGAGAGCTTTGTATCTCCTAAAAAATATCCACCATCATAATTTCCAGAATATCCTATCCCAGTAAGATATCCACTTGCTTGAGAAATTTGAAAAAGATTATCTTGGAAAACTAAATTATTAGTGAAGTTTTTAACTCCACTTATAGTTTGATTTCCAGTAGTAAATACAATATTACTAGACGAAGAATTTATATAGCCGCTGAGATTATTTATCTTAGTATCTAAAGTTGAACCAGTCGAAGCTAGATTAGCTACTGTTGCGTATGAACTTAAATCTATTCCTGTTAATAAAGGATTGCCACTTACTGTTGGAATAACTCCAAAACTAATTTCATTTCCAGAAACTACAAGAAGATCATCTTGAGTTTGATCTCCAACTATAACATTTTGAACAAAGTTTTTATTACCAGAGATAGTTTGATTGCCAGTAGTATAAACTATTGTAGCTGGCAAACTTGCCACTTCTCCACTTAATAATACTCCTGTTCCATTTACAGTTGGGCGATAAATAAAACTTGCGCCACTTGCTTTTATATTTCCACTTACTTCTAATAGTTCAGATGGAGAACTTGTGCCTATTCCAACTTTACCATTATTTTTTATTCTTAATCTTTCTGTTCCATCAGAAAAATTTTGAGAAGTAAAGAATTTTATATCTCCAGCTTGCCAATTATATTGTTCAAAATCATTATTTTGTATTCCAAAAAATACCCCTTTATTGGCGCCACTATTATTTAAAATTTCTAACCATGTAGATGGAGAATTAGTTTGAAGACTTAATGCATATGTAGAATTTGGATCTACGATACTATTTGCATCATCACCAATTATTAAACGACCACTTTTAATTTGATTTCCAGTTGTATAAAGAATTGTAGTTGGTAAAGAAGCAGCTTCACCACTTAATAAAATACCAGTGCCATTTACTGTTGGACGATTAGTGAATTGACCATTAGATTTTGTAACATAATTTCCTGTAACAGTTCCGCTTAAAGAACTAATACTATTATTTAAAGTAGAACCAGTAATTGCAACATTTGAATCAAGAGCTAGGGTTCCGTTAGCATCTGGTAAATAAACTATTCTATTTTGTGAGGCTGTACCACTAAGCGTAGTACGAATTGGATCGAATCCGAATTGTATTTGACCTTGACCTCGTGTGTCAATACTACCACCACCATTTGAAGTATTAATGTTTCCTCCATTCGCTCCATTTCCAACTTCATCTGAGTCCTGTCCATTAAGAATTATGCTTCCACCTTGACCACCAAAAGTATAATAATTATTATTCTCTTCATCGGACCATGCATAATCATTTCCACCAATAGATTGAATATTTCCACCTCCTGCAGAAAGATTAATATTACCTGCGCTTTTAATATTATTATCTACGCTAATTTTTCCTGTTAAATAAATATTCCCTCCAAAAGCACTGCTACCTCCAAAAGCACCGCCATCTCCAAAAGTATATATATTTCCTCCGCCATTTGAAGTATTAATATTTCCTCCTGGCATATTATAATTTCTGCCGCGAGTATCTATATTACCTCCAGGAGCATTTTCATTTCCTCCAGCAGTATAAATATTTCCTCCTCCTGCGTCACTTGAAGCGCTTGTGTTTATATCTCCAGCTTTACCATTACCATTATAATTCGGTGAAGCTCCTCGCATTATTATATTTCCACCATTTCCACCAATTATATCATATTCTGCATCTCCTCCTCTTAAATCAATACTTCCACCAGACCCACCAAGACGTATTTCACTGTTTGCTCCACTAATAAAATATATTGGAGAAGCAAAAATTTTACTTCCACTAATAGTTTGATTGCCAGTTGTGAAAACAATGTTACTACTTGAACTATTTATATAACCACTCAATGAATTAATACTACTAACAAGAGTTGAGCCAGTAGAAGTAAGTTGACTATCGGTTGCGTATGTTGCATCAAGATTTCCAGTGAATCCAGTAAAAGCAGAGCTTAGAGAATTTATACTAGAAACTAAAGTTGAACCAGTAGATGCAAGATTAGTAATAGTTGCATAGTTTGAAGTTAATGTTCCGCTTAGTGAATTTATATTATTATTTAATGTGCTACCAGTTAAACCTAAATTTGTAATTGTTGCATAATTACTTGTCAAAGTTCCACTTAATGAACCAATCTTAGTTTCTAGCGCATTACCAGTGCTTGCAAGATTATTCGCTACAGTTGTAACGCTAGCGTCTGTTGCATAAACGTTATCAAGATTATTAATCTGATTTTGTAGATTTGAACCTGTGGACGCAAGGTTAATGATTGTAGCATAGTTAGAAGTTAGAGTTCCACTCAAAGAAGACATACTAGAATTTAATGTACTTCCAGTTGAATTTAAATTAGATGAAAGTGTATTTATGTTACTTTGAAGAGAAGATCCAGTAGATGCTAAGTTATTTGATATATTTGTGTCTTGAGAATTTACATAACCACTTAGATTATCTATTTTAATATTTAATGTATTACCAGTTGAATTTAATTGAGAATCTGTTGCATAAGTTGCGTCTAAAGTTCCAGTATATCCAGTAAACAATCCACTTAAATTATTTATTGAAGTATTTAAATTGGCGCCAGTATTATTTAAATTAGTTGTTAATGAGTTTACTGCTGATTGAAAATATCCACTATTACCAGAAATAAAAATTGTATTAAGACCACTATTATAAACTATATTTCCATCTGCTCCAGTTATAATAATGTTTTCTGCAGTTAGTGAATTTATTGATGTAGGATTGCCTTTTTCGCCTCTTGGTCCTTGAGGTCCAGGAATAGAAATGTTAGTAGCTAAAACTTGCGTTGGTGATGTTACATCAACACTAATTGTACTAGGCAAATTAACATCTACTGTAATGTCTGCCATAAATTTATCTCGTTACTTCTGGTAAAATTGAAAACTTTCCTCGCATTAATTTAATAGTATTTCCAGTAGGTATTCCAGATGGATATCTTTCAATATCATAAATATGATCACTAACTGGAAGATCTTGTGAAATATAAGAATTAATGTTAATAGATATTGCGCCAGATATACTATTAGTAATAGTAGGATTTAAATCTAATAAAACTCCTGTAGCACCATAACTAGTACGAACTTGACCTCTTACTTCATATCCGCTTAAGTTTAAAGCAGAACCATTGCTATCTTTTACATTTAGAGTTAATTGAAGGTAGTCGCCTTGATACCCAGTAATATTATAATAGGTTGCCATGCCTAATATTACACTTTAATTGATATTATTTTTTGTATAATTCTTTTGTTACGTCGTCTGCAGAACCCATAGTTGGTGTTTCTGGGTATTTAGTAGGTAATTCTCTACTTTCATAGCTTTGTTCTGAACAAGCATTTAAAATCAATAATAAAGGTAATATTAACACTAACTTTTTCATAAAGACTATTACACTTTTAAGGAATCTTCTATTAATTTGGCTTCTGCGTCTCGTCTACGACTCATACCTTTTTCTATGCTTCCTCCAGCCCATATTCTTTTCATACTTCTTATTTGATTAGCTATAAAGGTTAATGCTTTTTGATCATAAGAGGATACTAATTTCATACCATCTCTTATTAATTTCATTTCGCGGCGACGATCACCTTCTAAAGCTGCTCCTCTATTAAATACAAGACTAACTAATCCACCTTTTGCATCTTCTGGAAGATTATCAAAATTAGGAAAAGTTTCTTTTGTTAAATTCCAAAACTTTGTTACTGTTTTATTGTTAAATACTTTTAGTGCAAGATCCCAAGGAATAGAGATATCTTTTAATCCTCTTATAAGATCTTTTGCTGCTATGCCTTTTATTCCAACTACTTTATACAATCTATCAAAATCTTTTTGAGAAAGATCTTTCCAATCGTTTGTGAATTCTGTTTTATTAACATATCCAAGATCATAACCAACACCAATTGTAACTCCGCTTTGCTCTCCTGGCCATGCTGGACTTTTTAAAAATTTATTATAATAGTTTTCGCCACCACCAACTTCAAATTCTAATATCAGATCAAGAGATTTTTTTGATAGCATAATTTTATTCAATATCTAAAGATGCAATTTTTGCAAAATAGTTTTTTAATCTGGCTTCTAATTTAGCTAAATCTAAATCTTGTCCTAAAGAATAAAATCCAATTCTTGCATCGCTATAAGGTGAAATATTTACTCCTCTACCAAAAAGATAAAAATCTCCAGCAGCGATAGAAGCAGCAGAGGTCCTAGCCCCAAAATTGTAAATTTCATCATATGAATATGTAAAACCAGTATCATCTTTCCTACTCATAGCAATAAGCCCACCTATAGTAGAGTTTGTTCCTGCTGGCCAATTATAAAGCAGGGTAACAGAATTTCTCAATCTAGCAGTATATCTAAAAGGCGTAATATATAAAATTGTACCGCCCGATAATGCGTTTTGATGTATAAGAGTCTGAGTTCTAGTTCTTGAAAATTTTTCAGTAGCAAAAACTGCTACGTGAATATTATCTTTAGGATAACTTGAGCCATTAGTGTTTGTTTTTAATACTTTATTTTCTCCGCATTTGATCCCTAGTTTTCTGTTATAATCAGATTGAATAAATCCATAATTAGTTGGTGTTGTTCCAGCCAAGGGAGTAAGAGCTGCGCCTAAAGTTCTTGGTCCAACAAATAAACATGAATCTTTTATACTGTTCCATAGTCCATCATTTTTTAATCCTACAACGAGTTCATTTATAGCAATTTTTACAGAATTTTCTAATTTTTCTGCATCTAAGGTTTGCACAGCAATTACATATCTTCGCGCATCTTCATCAGGTGGAAAATATTCACTAGTTACAAAATTGCCAGATGGATATTTTTGAATTACAGCCCCTCCGCCAAGCGCAATGTTATTAGTTTTGAAACTTTTCAAACCAAAAAAACAATTCTGAGGAACAGCGTAATTATTACCATTGGCCCCATTTAATGACCATACAAGAGCAGAAGTCTTAGTAAAGGTGGCAAATTGCTGCGTATCTGAACCATTAGAATATAGGAAAATTATATCTCCAGTATTAAATAAAGAAGGATTGAAAATTGTACTGAAACTATAATTTGAAGCAGATAATATTTTATATCTTTTGCTTTTTAAAGTATTTACATAAGACAAATTTTGTAGACTGCTAGAGAATGATTTTTTAATTCCACTAGATGAATTTACTGGAGAAGCTTGATTTAAACTATATATTAATCGAGATATAGGATTAAGTTGAGCATCTCGATTCAACCAAGCTGCTTCTCTAGATAGAAAATAATAAAAAGTTTTATCTGGACTTATGTTATCAAATATATCAGCACCACAAATTGGAGGATTTCCGTAAAAATAAATATCTTTTAAATTTATGCAATTTGCAAATGCAAGATCTTCAATGTGAGTAACACTTGCATAAATAATTATACTTGAAAAATTAGAACATCCATCAAAAGCATTTGTATCAATAGATATCAAAGATTTTGGTAAAGTAATTTCTGATAAACTTGTGCAATTATTAAAAGCAGATTTTCCAATTGATGTAACTGAATTTGGTATATTAATTTTTAGTAAGTTAGAGCAGTTCTGAAATGCAAAATCATTTATAGATGTTATGTTACCAGAAAAAGTTATTGTTGTTAAATCAGAATTATCTTTAAAAGCTGAATTTCCTATAGATCGTATTGGAATAGATATAAGATCAACAGGAATATTAACTGATGCATCTGGTAGACTATACCCAACAACACTTGCTTGCCCATTTGCTACGGACAATGTAAAATTTTTATAAATTAAAGTAGATATATTGCTATTAGAAAAAACATTTATACCAAAAATAACACCGTTATTTTGAATATTAACTGTTGATAAATTCAAACAAGACGAAAAAGCATAATCTCCAATATACGGTAATGTAGATGGAATAGTTAGATTTTCTAAACCAGAAGATTGAAATGCGTTATTACCAATTTTTTTAATATTAGAAGTGATAGTAAAAGATTTTAATTGAGAGCAAGCGATAAAAGTATATGCTGGTATTTCTATCAAAGTATTAGGTAAAGTAACTGTAGATAAATTAGGGCAGTAAGAGAGAATGCCAACTTCCATAGTATTAACTGAATTTGGAATAGATATTGTTGATATTGCAGAACTAGAAAATGCATAATTCCCTATAAATGATAAGTTGCTTGGTGAAGCAAATGTAACACTTGCTAAACTTGTACAAGAGACAAAAGCTAATGGCTGTATTGAAGTACACGAAGATGGAATTGTTATACTTGTTAAACTTGTGCAGTTATTGAAGATTTCATAATTTATTTGCGTAAGACTAGATATATTAATATTATTTAATTTGGTGCAATAACGAAAAGCTGCATTATTAGCAGTAATTATATTATTTAAATTTATAGTAGTAAGTTCTGAGCAAAAAGCAAACGCAGAATCTCCAATAGCTGTTACAGAATTTGGCAAAGTGACACTTGTGATAGCTCTCATTCCTGTAAAAGAATAATTTCCAACTCGCGTTAATGTATTTGGTAATGTAAAAGAAGCTTTAGCGCAGTTATTCATAATAACATCAGGTATTTGAGTTATTGCTGCTGGAAAAACTATATTAGAGGTCAAATTACTACAACCATTGAAGACTCGAGAGGCTAAACTAGTTATACTTGTTGGTATATTTGCTGTAATTAAACCACTGCAACCTTGAAAAGCGCCCTCTCCTATATTGGTTACTCCATTTGGTATATTTGCAGCAAGAATTCCAGTATTACCAAAAGCATAGTTTCCTATAGATTTTAATCCACTTGGGAAAGTGACATTTTTTAATTGAAAATTATCTGCAAAAGTATACGAATTGATGACTTGTAAAGTATCTGGGAGAATTATACTTTCTAGTTTATAACAAAGCCAAAATGCAAAATTTCCTAAATTTGTTAAAGGCATAGCGCTATTAAAATTAATACTTGTTAATTTAGCGCACAATAAAAAAGCATAGTTTCCTACTGTAGTTAAACTACTATTTGGTGAAAAATTTACAGATAGTAAATTTCCGCAACGCTCAAATGCGTTATCACCAATATTTTGAACTGCACTAGGAATAGTTATAGAAGATAAACCACTACCATTTGCAAAAGCTCTAGCTAGTATAGATGTGACAGTTTCAGGTATGGTTACATTATTTAATAATGGGCAATCTGCAAATGTCTCATAATTTATTGTCGTTATGCCATTAGAGATATTAACTGTTGTTAATTTTGGGCAATTCTTGAAATTTTGACCTTCCCATGTAACATATGGTGGGCTAGTTGCAAAGGCAGGAAAAGAAGCACTAACTAAATTAGGACAATTAATAAAGCTTTGTCCACCCATATAAGTAACATTAGAATTAGAAGCATCAACAGAGACTAAATTTCTACAATTTGCAAAAGCGCTATTACCAATAGAAGTTACGCTACTTGGAATTGTGACACTTGTTAAAGTGGTGCTTCCGTTGAAAGCATTATTTTCAATACCAACAACTGGCGAGTCATATTCTCCATATGTTGGTTGTATATTCAAACTTCCAACATAAGAACTACCTGCTCCTATAGTATATGTGTTATTACTAGAATTATAATTAAAAATAAGAGCCATATTTTTTAATTATTTATTTTATCTATGGTCTTATCTAGTAGATTATCTGCTGGAACTTTTTCTTTTAGCCAAGAGTTCATAACACCAAAATAAACAAGATGTTCGCTACTAATAAGAAATAATTCATTACCAAAATTATCCTTGTAAGGAGTTATTCCAGCATCTTCGGTTAAATCTATTGCTTTTTCTTTTTTAAATTTAATTCTGTACATTTTAATTAGATTATTGTATCGTTCGCGCGCTTGACGAGTAATAAGCGCATCATCACCAATAAAAGAAATCAATCCACCATTATCTTTATCATATTGCTTTGGAGTAGTTGCATCATAAGACGATTTGTCATCTTGTATTTTATTTGGTGTTACAGTAGCACATCCAACAAGACAAAAATTAAGAACTAATATGCTTACGAGCTTGTTCAAGGTCTTTTTCCTTTACTGCATTTTCGATTCCACTTTGATGATCAACTTCTTTTTGAGCTTCTTGGCGCTCTTTCATTTCTTTCGTGTTCTTTGCTCCAAACACGTTATTGATTGCTGCGAATATTCCAGATACTGCTGAAAGTAGTGCTGTTAATATTCCAGTTGGCATGATTACTCTACGTAACTTGCTGTTGCATCTTTGCATCCAGAAGCAATAGCGTTAAGTACCTTTACTGCAAGAGCACCATTTCCATTTAGTCTAGCAAATTGTTGAGCATAGAGATCTTTGATTACAGTAACATAGTTTGCCCAATGAGTTTTTTCACTTGGAAGATAATCGTTAAGAGCTTTTTGAAGTTGTTCTGGAGTTGGAGTATTTCCAACTGTTAGTGCTTCTACAATTGCTGCAACATTGTTTATCATTTTAGCTTTTTCAATTTTATCATTACCAGAAACTGCCTGATCAAGAACAACAGTACAAGCTAATACTACCGCTGGCTTAACATAAGGAAGAGTATTTTCAACACTTGTCGCAACATCAACTTTTCCAGTATTGGTTGTAGCGCAAGCGCCAAGAAATACGCTCAAAAGAGCAACTGAGGCTAATTGTAATTTATTCATATGTTTTCTCCATTTGTTCTATCTTTTGCTTCATTTGTTTGAGCTACTGTTCCACCAGTAACTGCTGCGTCTTTTACTGTTAATGCAAAAATAATACCAGATACAACTGCTACTAGTTTTGCTATTCCAAGAATATAAACTTCTGCATTATCTGGAAGAAATGCTACTAATGAAGGATCAGAATGAATTGCTATTGCAGTAGAAACTGCTACAACTGTGGCTATTCCAGATGAGCTAGATCTCCAATTTGGACCAAATATTTTAGATAGCATAGTTTTCATAGTATATTACACTGTATTATATATTAAAATATTAATTTTATCAAAATTAATTATTTAACTTAAGCCAAGAGGTTCCATTATATCCAGAAAAATTATTGTTAACAGTATCAAAGAATAGTTGTCCCTTTGCTGGGCTCAATGGAGCAGTTGCGCTATTAAAAAGTATGAAACTTCCTGATACCTTATTGAAAATGCCTGTTTCAGCTTGCATATTTGTGCTATTAAATTTATCTGCATAAATAGTTCCGTCAATTTTTTCATCAGCTACAGAAACATAAATATAACCAGGCAGATTAGTTGATGGTACTGCTCCTGGACTAAAATTTGCTTCACATAATAATTGATATTTTCCATCATTACTCATTACATTTCTTCGCCAATCTGATCCAAGTGTTACTTTGGCTCCAAGAGTATGAGTGCTTGCAGTTGTTCCACATTGACCTCTGAGAACAGTACGAAGTTCATTGCCAACAATCGATGAACTGTTTTGCATGTATATGATTTCATCATCAATAAGTAAAAATCGGCTACCATTAATACTATTTGTTCCTATTCCTGCTACTGAAGCCAAAGGAATAGTTTGTACTGAATTATTTATTTGTGCTGTAAGAGTAGTAGTTGGACTTTGCGCTGTAGTTCTTAAAGTCCAATTATTTCCATAATCATAAGAAGTATAAATAAACCCATCTTTAACAGTTATAGTTATTAATCTGCCATGATCACTATTAGAAACTGAAGTTATAGAAATATTTCTACCAAAAGTTTTTACTAATTTCCAAGTAACTCCATAGTCATTAGAAGTATAAACTTCTCCATCATTACTAGTATTTCCAGAAGTTACAATTATTTGAAATCTTCCATCTGCTGTCATGCTAACAGAGAAAAATGGAACATTTGCGCCTTGATTAGGAATATATCTTAAAGTCCAATTTTTTCCATAATTAGAAGAAGTAACAATAGATTTAGTTACAACAGTTGTTTGATATTTACCATCGCTACTCATTGCAATAAATCTCGTATTGACGCCATTTGGATCGTGGGGTGACAGAACGGCGCTGAAATTTTTTCCATAATTTTCAGACACATAAAATGATATAGGGTTTGATAAATTTAAGCTTTGATCAGTATAAATAACAGTTTGATATTTTCCATCTGAACTTATAGCAGGTGCAACCCAAGATTTATTATCTGGTACTTGTGTATTAATTGACCAAGTAATGCCATAATCTTCTGAATTAGCCACAATTCCAGAATATGTTGAACTAGTAGCAACAGCTATTTGATATTTTCCAGCTGCACTCATGGATATTCCTCTCCAGTTTCTAGGACCCAAACCTGTAGCTGTTTGATACCATGTTTTTCCATAATCATTAGAAACAGAAAGGTAATTACTATCATTAGATGCTGTTATATATTTTGCATCACTACTACAATTCAACCATCTCCATGATCCTGTTAATGGTAGAGGATTTATGATTGATGTTCCTGTTATTGCACTAAAATTATTACCAATACTAGAATCTATTATTCTATTTGTGTTTTGAGTTATCTTAGTTCTTCCAAAAAAGTATCCTCCATCATAATTTCCACTATATCCGTTTCCAGTCAAATACCCACTAGAACTAGAACTCAATAATATATTATTGTTATATACTGCGTTTTCTGGAAAATTAGGAATACCGCTAATCGCACCCAAAGATTGATCTCCTTGAGTTATTACTCTTTTCATCTGTCCGTCTACATTTACCATCGGATAAGTATCGAAATTTTTAATCCCAGAAATGCTTTGGTCTCCAGTAACTCCAACGAATTGATCTGCGGGTGGAACAGGAATCCAAGTTTTTTGACCATTTATAATATTTTTTAAATAATATATTTGTTGAGTGTCTGCAGAATAAACAGGCATTCCAGAATATGGATTAGGAATAGAATTTAATTCTGATGTTGTATTCACTGATAGTCTTTGATCTAATGGAAGCGGAGCTTTTAGATCAAAATTTAATATTAAAGGTATTCCTGTATTCATATTAGTATTTAAATGTTAGATTAATGTTAGATCCACTAGATGTATTGTTTGATTGCCATATGTAATGAGTATTGCTATAAGTTTTATATGTCCATCCTCCAATATTTTCTAAACTATTTTTGTCTTTTATACTGGAGAATAAACCCCAATTTTGGGGAAAAACAACATAAATATATTCACCAGTTGTTGTAAATGTAAAACTTTTATCTTCTTTTGTTTCTACTTTTTTAACAAGTCCAGGTCTTGGTCCGTTATTAATATCTCCAGAAATATAAATAATATTATTAAAATTTAATGCTGATTCAGCGCCCGAAGAAAAATATAATGGATATTCAAAGTCTATATCTATAGATTGAGATGCGCTTCTTTGTTCTCCATCTTTTAAATAGGTTAAATTTACTTGTACTGAAGTATCAGAAGATACAGATGTGCTAGTGGTATAATTAAAAAAACCAAACTGTGGATCTAACTCTTGGAAAAGACCAATACCATTTCGTTTAACTTCTGCTATTCCTAACGTGGCATCACCATAACTATTTGCATTAATATTTCCAGAAACAGCAATTTGATATGATACTCCAGCTTCTTTTATTGGATAATCATATAAAGAAATTGATATTGGTACCGAAGGATAAAATACTTCATTTAAAAATTCTACTACGCCAGTTGTTGTGATTGGGTCAAATACTTCATTATAAGGAAATGAAGATCTTGATATTGTTCTTGTTCCATCAAAAGTAATATTATCATATATGCAAGATGGACATGCAGGACCTGCGCCCCCAGCAACTTCAGTGACCAATGCAATTCCTGTGCCATTTACAGTTGGTCTAATACTATGATTAACAGTGCCATTAACAATACTTACATCTACTCCAGATATTTGAAATATATCTATATCATACATTTTGAATTCATTAGAAGTTAATAAATTAGTAAAATTTTTAACTCCACTTATTGATTGATTTCCACTTGTATGAACGTAATTTTCTAATCTCCAACCATTTGCTCCAGAAGCATTTGCAATATCTTTTAATAAATAATATCTATCTTCACCACTAACATATACTCTTGTAACATTCTGCTTAAGTTGATCTACTTTATTATTAGCTCCGCTAGCTATTTGATATAATTGAGTTAAATTAGCTACAGATCTAATACCGCCTCTAACAAAATTAGAATCAACTATTGAATTGAGTTGATTATTGTGTTGAATAATATCTGGTAAATTAATTGCCATATTTAATTAAAAGCTAATGAAGCGTTTGTAAATGCATCTGTAGAGTTAGATTTATAAACTCTATATGTTACAGTTACTCCATTGCTATTTACTCCTACAACATCTGTTAATTTTGTGAATGATCCTAAAACTTGAAACGCGCCATCTTGCACGATTGAAGAAAGGTCTCCTTGAGAAGCTCGATAGCAGTAGTATGTATAGTTTCCTGCTCCAGGCGATACTGAAGAAATTGTTCTAGATTTTGAATCAGATAGAACAGAATTACTTAAAGCTTCGAGTTGGGGGAAAGTTAAAGTTGTATTAGGACTATATCCTAAATAATTTCTATAAAAAAACGATGGACTAATTGTTAGTGTTCCCGTATTTGTTTCTCCTTGAGTACCACTGACTATATATCTGTAATTAAATGCATTTGCATTAGAAGGTGTATCTGTTAAAGAATGAGTATAAACAAAAGAAGAAGATTGATTTCCAGTTAATTTTACATAAGAACCTACATCTCCTCTTCTAAATTCTATGACTCCAGTTTGTACAAAAGAGTTCAAGCTGTTTATCACATTAGAAGCGTTAAGAACATTATTTATAGAAATTTGATTAAATGGTACAACAGTGCTTGAAGTTAATGAAACTGTTGGAGCGATAGGTTCTATCAATACTAATTCAAAAACTTCTGGAATAGTTTTGCCACTAGCTGGTATTTTTTGCCCATTAGAATACCTACCAAATGTTTTGCCACCACCTAATGAAACATCTAAATCCCCAGTAAATTTAAAGTCTGCCCCTGCTTCTCCACGCAAAAGTACACCAGTTCCACGTATAGTTGGCCGAGATGCAAATGCTTTAACCCCGCTTACATTTTGATTACCAGTATTAAAAACAAGATTCGGAGCAATTACTTCGTTATTAAAAACGCCACTATTTGATAGTAATGTCTTAGCTTTAAATCTTTGTGCCATATATTTGTTGTTATTAGCTTGCGCTAAATTGCTGCTTTTTAGGGCAGACTAACAACCAGTATTACACAAAATTAGCGGCCTTCTGCTAGAATATCTCTTGCAGCTTTGCTTAATTTAATATCGTTTTTTACTTTTGGAGCTGGCTTATAAAGAGAAACATGTTTATTGAACTCTCTTTCTAGTCTTTTTACTAGAGTTTCTCTGTTATCTACAGGAATAAGACCTACTTTGATTGCATGAGCTTGAAGATCGCTTTTAGTTAATTCTTTTAAATATTTTTGATATTCTGCAAGCACTAGTGTTCCATATTTAGATTGACCAGAATCTCCCCAAATTTGATCTAATGTTCTTGGGCTTTCTAATTGTCCGTGAGCTTGAGTTAATGAGTCTAATTTACTTTTCTTTGGCATATTTTCTCCTATACTATATTGTATAAGTTAAAACTTGAAATGTCTAATAAAAAAAGAAGCCCACAGGGATTATCCTGTGGGCTCCTTAATATTAATCTAAAGATTAATTAGGTGCGCTTGATGGAGATACCAGCAACTGCACGAGAATCGATACAAACGCGGCCTTCTTCGAGAGAACCGTAGAATCCGATTTTCTCAGAACGGGCAACGAATTGATCGTCAGGCATTGCAGTGAAGGTGCTGCCAGAATCAGCGTTACGGGCGATTGGACGAACAAATGCATCTTTAGTTAGGTCGAGACCTACGATGACATCATCTCCGTCAGCAAAAGTTCCGCCGTAGAACTCATTAAAGAGTTTGTTATACTTTTGGTTTGAACCAAGTTCAACTAATTCATGGATACTGATTCCATAAATCTCTTGAGATCCACCACCGCGATAGATTTCCTCACGAACACCAGCTGGAAGATCAGTGGTGCTTGTAGCGGTTGTTCCGCTACTTGCAAATCCACCTACTGGATTGTAAGCAAATGCGCGAATGTCACTCATAGTTTCTGGACTAACGAAGATATCGGTTAGACCGTAGGAACTATTAGTTGTGCCATTAGCATAAGATTTGTTTAGTCTCTTTACGTTCTTGACTAAAGTGTTAAGTTTAGCAAGTGTGAAAGACTCTGTACTTCCACCTTGAGCTACAGTGTTGCCACTATCAGCCAAAGCTTTGAGTACTACTGCCCAAGCATTACGCTCTTGTTTTACAAGAACTTCGTTGGTCATTCTCTCGATTGCTTTTGAAGCAACATCAAGACGACCACGACGGGCATAACGTTTTAGGAAAGAAACTGCGCTATCTAGACGATAGGTAGAGACTTTCAATTCAGATAGACCTTCAACTGTTGAGGTTGGAAGACCACCTGCTACATTTTGACTCCAAACAGAGACTAAACCTTCGCCTTCGCCTTGGAATAGATCAAGAGGGATAGAAGGACTATCATCTTCATCATAGGCTAGGTCAGTATAGACTGCGCTAGAGGTTGCTGCTTCCATTAGGACTTTGTTTACAACTGGTCCGATGAATGCTGCAAAAGCTTCTTGAGCTTCCTTAGCAACGGTGCTTTCGCGACTGGCCATTGCTTTGATTAGCTCTACTTGCTCTGGGGTATTTTTTAATTTTAATTTCATTTTAAATTTTCTCCTTTAAAGAATTAGAGCTCGATTTTGAGAAGAGCGATACTGTTAGTATCATTCTTGCTCAACCATTTGCCGACTTTAGTTGCACCAGCTGGGAGACTAGCTGCACCAGCTAATTCTCCAGCAGCGCCACTAACGAAAGCGACTGAACCAGCGGCAACATTTGAAGCACCACTATAAAGAACTAGTCCTTTAGTTAGTACTGGAACTGCTTGTCCACTGATTACAACACCCATTTCGGCTGCTTTGCGAGGATTATAAACGAGTTTCTCACCGTTTTCATCAGTTTCGCGTACATCCATCAAGGTTATTCCTAGGATTGCATCACCAGAAGCTGCTAGTGCTACTTTGGCTGCTACTCCGTATCTTTGAGATACAACATTGGTATATGAAGCGCCAACGCTGCCAAGTGCTTCGACTGGGCTACTGTTAGGTTCATTTGTCCATCCGTCACCTACAACTTTAACGGCTAGACCCTTTGTTACAAGGGTGCTATCTCCGCTATAAGAGAATAGGTTAACAACATCGCTTT
>Ga0214921_10004344_pt1 | contig 20905 bp, 22 predicted proteins | sample LL1505_MetaG_FD_177992 | JGI IMG/M metagenome (GOLD analysis project Ga0214921, IMG submission 177992) | Freshwater microbial communities from Lake Lanier, Atlanta, Georgia, United States - LL-1505 | ecosystem: Environmental > Aquatic > Freshwater > Lake | place: USA: Georgia | collected...
AAAAAATATAATTTAAAATATTATAATATCTTTATATAAAAATGGCCGCTGGTGGATTAACATATAGCGGACTCACTAATTTTGGAAAAGTAACATTACCTTCAGTTGATTCATGGGGAACCAACATGAATATATTAAAAGACCCACATCGTAGTATAACAACAAGAAAAATAGATAAGGTTGGTCAAACATCTGATATAACTCAAATGATTGATGATTCTGGTGATAGAGCGTGTGGAACAATTATGCAATACAGTAGAGGTATAAATCCTATGGTTTCAGTAAGTTATCAAAATTCAGGAAGATCTTCTGCTGGAATTACATCAAATTTTGGAAACGGACAACAAGCATATCCACCTTATGTAGTTATGCCACAGGGTTCGTTTAGACCACCTGTATTAAGACAAGAAGATTTATATCCATTGTCAAGATTACCTCGTGTTTGGACTTATGCTTTTACAAATCCCGAAATGCCTGATTATACAAAAAAGGTTTTATGTCAGGGAAATGCCTGTGATTATAGAGCAGTTCATAATGATATATTAAAAGGATCGTTAAGACCTACTGCTGTATATAAACTTGAACGTCCTATTCAAGAAAACTATGAAGTAAAATATGTTATACAAAATCCTTTACATGTCACAGCAAATAGTGCTGTTAAAGGGAAATATACATCAACATTAAGTTTTGATCAAGATGTAACTAAAGGAATTGTAGAGAATCCTTTACACGGAGAATATAATACAAATATGTCTTCTATTAAATATTTTAATAATTCTGAACTTGATACAAATCGTTATATTCAAGATACTAATCATTCGGATGTTTCAACTAATTTATCAAAACCAATGCAAACCACTTCTATTACTGAACTAATTGACTTGGATATAAATGATAAAATAAAATCTAAAATAAATATCAATTATGATACACCTCATGCTTCAACTAGTATTGGATCAAATTATATACACGAAGAGCTTGAATTAGAACTCAAAATGCCATCTGCTTCAGCATCAACAAATAGAGTAAGTGATACTTTATCAAAAAATGATGAATTTAAATATAAAACTGTTGTATTACCTCCTAAACCACAATACGGTGGGTTTATAGCTTTACCCGCACAACCCACTATGTCTAGAGTAAATAATCAACCAGATGAATATGAAACAGAAAAGGCTGTAATGAACAGAAAAGTTATGGAGACAATGCAGGGAAGATTTAAAAAATAATATATTTTATATGATTAATCATATAAAAATAATTTATAAATCAAACAACTCTACCTTTACTCTACACTCATCTATATTTCCATAATAGCTTTCAAAAGTAAAACTCTTTTCTTCTTCATTAAATACATATACAAAAGTCTTTCCTAATATATTTCTCTTCAAATCAGCTTTTGATTCTACTTTACCAATAACCTTTTTTAACGCATTTTTTACATCTTCACTTTTTACCATTGGTAAAATCACAATCCCTTCATAGTCATTCTTCTTTCCAGACAGGTCAATCTTAAAATCATCTGGATAGTATTTCTTCAATGGTGATTTTTTATCACTTAATAAATCACATATAGGTGATGGTAATAATGACGCACTTGAAGGTGGTAACACAGATAGTAGTTGTTCAAAAGGCATTAGAGGCTGACTAGGCTCATATACAGGTTGCTCGTATGACTCAACATTTTCAGCAATATCACTAGCTAATGGTGCATAATGATTTGGATAATGCCATTCCCAACTTGGGACTCCCTTTATATAATACACAAGAACCCATTGTAGTCCTTCAATATATTCATGACATACCTTCTTAACATCTGTATTAAAATTATTATAATAATCAGTCTTATATGCTTCAATATTAACTTCATATCTTGTATTTCCTCCTTCGTCTTCTAGCTTTTTAGCATTTTTTTCTAATAATTCATCTGGAAAAAACTTGTCCTTCTTTTTTAGTTTATTTTCAAATAGTTGTTTTTCATGTGTTGAAATACGTTTCATAAAAATTTCTAGTGTTTTTTTATTGAATTTTATATTTCCGTCAATTTCTTGTGTTAAATGACCATGATCTTTACATACTTCTTTATATACATTTACAAGAACTTCCATTCCTCCTTCCATAATCTCAATACTTGGAAGATGTGGAAGAAAATCATTACCCACTAGAAAACACATAAAAATAAAGTCATTTATAGCATTTTTAGAATTATACTGTAGTAATAAGTTTTCCCATTTTAGCTTATCTTCAAGCTTTTTATGAATAGAACCTATATCTAAACATAAATATTCTACAGAAGGGTTATATATATCATCTCTAAGTATATAAAACTTCTCTACGTGAGTTCCAAGTGAAAGCATTATAAGATCAGCATCTAAACCGTGCAAACAATAACTCTCATTTTCATCCCCAAATGATCTAACATATCTAATTGCTTTAGCTTCACCTTCCCCTGGTGATTTTTCATTTGAAAAGATAACTTGAATGTTTTGCCACCTTTCATCTTCGGAAATTCTCTTTCTAATATACCAATCTATGTATTTTGTTAAAAAATCCATAAACTTTGTTCCTGGTGTGATTTGAGATGTATCAAAAGGGCAAGATTCTCCTTCCTTTGAAGATTCAATAGTTCTTCTGTATCTACGACTACGTTGCTGCTGTTGTTTTGATCTAGGTGCTGGCCCATCAACGCATAATATAAGTCTCTGTTGAGGATTTACAATGTTAAATAGTTTCTCAATTGTATTAGAAATATCTTCAAAAAGAAGGAGTTGCTTCTTCAAACCTGATTTCTCAACTCTTTTAGCACGAAGCAAACTTACCTGAGGTTTAAAGTTTCCATATTCATAAACCTTCTGTGCGGATCCGTGAAAAAGGCCATTTAGATCAATCATAAAATTATCTATACTATTTGCCATCTTTTCACCTCGTTTCATCTCTACAATATCTTCAGGACATATGCTTTTAATCCAAGGGAAAAATCGTATAACGCCCATTTATTATCTTGTTATATTTAAAATAATCTTGTTTTTAAAATTCATTTTAAAATTTTAAAACATATATTAATCATCAAATATAATAAACAAACAAATACAATAAATAATAAAAGACATTTATATGAATAAATATATTATTTTTTCTTATTTATTATGCGACATCCAACACCTGGTATGCATTCAAAGCTACAATTTGATTCAACACATATCTTTGAGTCAGCACCATCTCTTAGCCCTAAATTATAAGATATTATTGCTGTTATAATAACAGCTAAAATTGATACACTTATTGGTATTTGATACATTTATTATATTTAAATAATAAAAATATTTTTAATATAATAAATGAATAACTATTGCTATAAAACGAATATTGATAAAGATCTAGACGATTCTACTATTAGTAAGTTAAAGACATTTGTTGAAAGTATTTACAAAAATCCTAAGTATAGTGATGATCCTTTTACAGAAGATGAAGACTTACCTTTTGGTGTGATATATACTCCTGAGGAGAGAGAAGTTTGTATATCAATGAAGACAAAGAGTCAGGCAAGTATTGACAAGGTTAATAAAATCCATAAATATTTGAATGATAATAATACTAATATTGTATTTAACAAAAATATTAAACTACGCACACCATATCTTTTTGGAGAGGAGACATGTAACTGGTGGGACACTGAGTGTATAATAAAGAAAGGTGATAAGTTGTGGGAAACCTTATCTCATAGGGGACCTTATTTCACACACATCATGGAACCTTATAAACCTTTAGGTGCTTCACTAATATATGAAGGTAAAAAATATAAGCTTACTCCAAAAGAGGAGGAAATAGCTGGATTTTATGCGAAAAGGGTAATAAGTGATAGTTCTGGAAATATCATTGAGAAATTTACCAAAAATGATGACTTTAATCAAAATTTTTGGGGAGATTTTCAAAAGTATCTTACTCCAGAACATAGGAGCATATTTAAAAAATTTGACAAAATAAAGTTTGATGATCTAGTAGAAAAAATACTAGAAAATAAAGAACGGCTAAAAGAAGAGGCAAAAGCGGATAAAAATAAGAAAATAAGGACTGAAGAGAAAAAGAGAACATATGGTTTTGCTAAAGTTGATGGTAAAATTCAAGCTATTGGAAATTATACAGTAGAACCAGCGTCTATATTTTTAGGTAGAGGAGCAGATAACAAACTACGTGGTAAAATCAAAACTCCAATTAATCCAGAAGATGTAATTATAAATGTTGGTAAAAATGATAAAGTGCCTACGCCTCCAGAAGGGCATAGTTGGAATGCTGTAGTTCATGATCAAAAAGCAAAATGGTTAGCAAGATGGACTGATCCTTTAACAAATAGTATAAAGTATGTCCTATTTTCGGCTCAAGGAAAGTTTAAAGGACAATCTGATTTTGCTAAATATGAAAAGGCAAATAAACTAAATGAAGAAATAGAAACGATTAGAAAAAATTATATGGCTGATGCTAATAGTAGTAATAATAAACAAAAACAGTTGGGAACTGTTCTATATCTAATTGATAGGCATGGACTTCGTGTTGGTAATGAAAAAGATGAAGATGATACTGAAACTGTTGGAGCTTCTACACTTTTAGTGGAAAATATAAAGTTAGATAAAAAGCGTCCAAATAATATTACTCTAGAATTTCTTGGTAAAGACTCAATTCAATATAATAAGGATCATCAAGTTCCTCCAGTTATATATAAAAACTTTATTGACCTTATAAAGAGTAAAGGTAAAAAAGATCAAATTTTTGACGCAATTTCTTCAAAAGATATAAATGAATATTTGAAAAAATTTGATCCTGATTTTAGCGCTAAAGTATTTAGAACAAGACTTGCTACAGAAGTTATGTCAAAAGCTCTTGATGATCTCGGTGATATCCCTGAAGATTCAACAAAAGCTCAACAAAAAGTATTATTTAGAAAAGCTAATGCTCATGTTGCTGAAATATTAAACCATCAAAGAACAGTATCTGAAAAGGCTAAAGAAAAAATATTAAAATTACGACAAGAATTAAAAGATTTAGAAGCAGAAAGAGATGAAAAAGAAACGGAAGGTAAATCTACAGCATCAATTGATAAAAGAATTGATGCTAAAAAAGCTGCTATAGAAACAAGTAGTGATACATTATCAGTAGCGATAAATACAAGTTTAACAAACTATATTGATCCTAGACTGGTAATGAATTGGATTATTAAAAATAATGTTGATATATCTTCTGTTTATACACCAATATTACAGAAGAAGTTTGAATGGGCAAAACGTATGACTGGATATGTTGAACCAGATAAAAAATCAGTTTCTCCAACTTCTAGAAAGTCAGCTTCTCCTAAAACTAGAAAAACGGTTTCACCTAGATCAGTTTCACCTAGATCTGTTTCACCTAAACCTTCTTTACCTAGATCAGTTTCACCTAAACCCGTATTACCTAGATCAGTTTCACCTAAACCTTCTTCACCTAGATCTGTATCACCTAGATCTGTATCACCTAAACTTGTGTCACCTAAACCTGTGTCACCTAAACCTTCTTCACCTAGATCGGTTACACCTAAAACAATATTTAAATCATTTATATTTGGAGGTAAAGAATGGGGAAGTGTTGAATCATTTATTAACACTATTAAAAAGGAAGGTGTAATAAAAAATAAAAAAGATGAGAATAAGTTGCTATTGTTAGCCTATTTTTCTCTATATTCGCAAAATCCAGAGTTGAAGAATCCAGCTAATACTCCAAATTTAATTAAAGTTGATGCGTGTATAAATAAACTAAAAAATAAAAATTTAAGAGAAGAATCAAAATTTGAGAATTTAAAATTATAATCTATTTAATGAATTATTTTCATTAAATAAATGGATGATATATTTAGCGACGATATGATGTATGATATGTATGACGATATATTTGTGAATGCTATAGCACTTGTATTAGTATATAATTATGTTTGTCCTTGTAGGTGTAATGATATAATCCGTATAGAACCACAAACATACGAAAATTTAGAAGATACCACAAATAAGTCTTGTATCATATGCTTTGAAGAATATGATAAACAGAGTTTAATATATAAGTTAAACTGTAAGCACGTTTTTCATAAAGAGTGTTTAGATACTTGGTTTAAAAATAAACCAACTTGTCCTCTATGTAGATTAGATATTAACCAATAATTTATCAATATAAATTTCAAACATAGTGTTTCTTAAATTTATGTATTTAAGACCTTTTATAAAATCATAAACGATATTTTGTCTTTCAATACTGGAATTACTTAGTTCAATTCTATCTAGAATTTCTAGTTTATTTTTCATTATTAAATTATAATGTTCTAGTTCAATGTATAGAGGAACAGGTTGAAGTATCCAGTTAAGTATCATCTTATATATAGTATTAAGATCACTTGATTTATATTCGTGAAAAATATTCCAAAAGTTATCAAATGTGTCTAAAGACATTTTAATAATTAAGTTAATAATTATTAAAATAAATCATTTTATATTTTATGTCTTCTTTAACAGTCTTTTTACTGGTAATACTTCATCTTCTTCCTCATCATCAATTAAGAGTTCTTTTTTCTGTAGAATATCTAGGATCTTATTAAGCTTATCTTCAATACGAGCTAAACGATCTTCTTGTGGTTTTACCGCTGCGACTGGGGCTGTTTTTACAACCTCTACCCCACCCTCAAGACTTGATAACCACTTTTCTACGGCTTCTTTGCTCTTGTTTGAAAAAATCCATCCTCCTCCGTCCTTAAGATTAGAGTTCCATTTACCTCCAAGTGTCTTTAATGTTTCCTTATGTTTGGTAGTATCTTCACCTCGCATCACAAATGATTTATCAGTATAGATAGAAAGGTTCATATTTGTTATTTTAGAGAATAGTTTGTAAAAAAAATCATTTTATTTTAAAATGATTTTTTATTATAAATATAAGAATAATAGATAAAATGGATAATAAATGTTCTGTTTGTAATAAGAAGATACCTAGTGTCTTTTTACAAATTAGTGTATGTAAATGTAAAAAGATGTTTTGTATTTTTCATAAGGAGCATAGATGTACTTATGATTATAGAAACGAGAATAAACAAATATTAACAGACCAGCTTACTAAAGTTGTTCCTGATAAAGTTATCAAGATTTAATTATTTTTTATAAAATATTATTCTATAATAAAAAACATTATGGATTATTCAATAAAACAAGATTCAAATGTAGACGAAAAAAAATCAGATAGTGGTTATGCTGAGGATATAAATAAAAGACCTATGAAAGTATGGCATTCACAACAAGAAAATATACTTAAAAACTGGGGTGAAACTTGCACATCATATAGATGGCTTCATAACGAAGCTTATAGAAAGTTTAAAAGATATGCCATATATTTTACTTTACCTGTTATAATTATTAGCACTATTACAGGAACTGCCAATTTTGCTCAAGAATCATTTAGTGATCAATATAAAGTTTATGTGCCTTTAATTATAGGGTTTTTTAATATTTTAGCAGGTATTATTACTACAGTATCAACATTTCTTAGAGTTAATGAACAATGTGAAAATCACAGAGTTACTTCATTGTCTTTTGGAAAGTTAGCAAGAAATATAAAATTAGAGTTGTCACTTCCATTAACAGCTAGATCATATTCGGGACACGACTTTGTTAAATATTGTAAAGCTGAAATAGATAGATTAATAGAACATTCTGCTATAATTCCAAAAGAAATAATTAAACATTATGAAAATAAATTTCAAAAAATTGAAATAACTAGACCAGAAATAATTGAAATAAAACCTATTGATATTTTCACTAATAAAAATAGATTATTAGATAAAGATGGTTATTATTCTATTAATTTTATGGGGTCAAATATAGAATCTGAAATATCATTAGAAAAACTAAAACAATACAATAAAATATCTTTATCAATTCAACCTCCAAATCTTGATACTCCAGAAAAAACACCTTCATTAACACCAAAACAAACTTTCAAGCAAATTTCAAAAACAGAAAAAACTTTACCTAGAATATCTGAAGTTGAAACACATCAAACAACTCCAGCACCTCCAGAAATAACCCCGGCGCCTACAGAAACAACCCCGGCACCTCCAGAAATAACCCCAGCACCTCCAGAAATAACCCCAGCACCTCCAGAAATAACTCCGGCACCTACAGAAATAACCCCGGCACCTACAGAAATAACCCCGGCACCTACAGAAACAACTCCAGCACCTCCAGAAACAACTCCAGCACCTCCAGAAACAACTCCAGCACCTACATAAACAATTTAATTTAAATATTTTTTATATGTTTTAATAAATGAAAGATATTATTAATGTATTATTAATTTTAACACCTTCTATAATACCTTTGGCAGCTTTATTAACAGCACTAAGTTATTGGAATAAAAAGTATCTTATATTTACATTATTTTATATGATTTCTGTTGGCTTTAATGTAATTGAAAAATATATTTTTAGCAACATATTATGTATAAGAAATGTTTGTAAAAGACCAGATCAATGTGGTTATAAATTAAATAATATGTGTACAGGCTGTGGGGCAATACCATCACCAAAATATAAAGAAAGTTGGGGAATGCCGTCGGGACACGCTCAAAGTATGGCTTTTGCTACAACATATTTGATACTATATCTATATTACACTAAAAATAAAAATATTTCAGTTTTTTCGTCATTACTGATATTGTTATCATTACTTGTTATGTTTCAAAGAATTAACAGCAACTGTCATTCAGTATTACAGGTAATTATAGGAACTGTTTTTGGGGTTGTTTTAGGTTATATATCTTATAGATTATCTAATATGATTAGTAAAGAAGATTTTCCAATTACAAATTAATTTTTAAAATTTTAAAATGATTTTAAAAGTATGAAAATATTTAGTAAAAATATGTGTGGAATTATAGCAATAATAAAAGATAATAAATCTACTTGTGATGATGAAATTATTAAAGGATTTGATCTACTTGGAAAGAGAGGCCCGGATTCATCTAATTTTATTGATAATAAAGATGAATTTCTAGGTTTTAAGAGACTAGCAATAAATGATTTGACCGATCTAGGTAATCAACCATTTGTCTATAATAGTGTAGATAGAAATACAGCTTTGATATGTAATGGGGAAATATATAATTATTTGGATTTAATGGATAATTATGAGCTTGATTGTAATTCAAGAAGTGATTGTGAAGTAATATTAAAATTATATTTGAAATTTGGTATTTATGAAACAGTAAAAAGATTATATGGAGTATTTGCTTTTGTAATTAGAGATATTGTTAAAGTTGGTGATGAAACTAGGACAATAGTATATGCTGCTAGAGATAGAATTGGAGTAAGACCTCTTTTTGTGGGGACTACTATTGATAATAATATTGGTTTTGCTTCAGAGGCAAAATCATTGATAAAATATTGTATTAATGTTAGACAAGTTTTGCCTGGAACATATATGAAGTTAGAAGACTCTGTATTGGAAAGTGTATCTTATTATTTTTTACCAAAAGTATTAGGTAAATCTTTTTCTTATGATATGATGAAAGAAAAATTAGAAGAGGCTGTGGCTAAAAGATTAGCTTGTTGTGATAGGCCTGTTGGATGTCTTCTATCTGGTGGTTTGGATAGTTCTATTATTGTAAGTATAATTAGTAGATTAAGTGATAAAAAGTTAAATACATATTCTATTGGGATGGAAGGATCGGATGATTTAAAATATGCCAGAATTGTAGCTGATTATTTTAAGACAAATCATACAGAAGTAATATTTACTCCGGAAGAAGGGTTTAGAGCAATTCCAAAAGTTATACATTCTCTTGAAAGTTATGATATAACTACTGTGAGAGCTAGTGTAGGAATGTATTTGTTATGTAAATATATTAATGAGAATACAAGTGATAAGGTTATATTTTCTGGAGAAGGTTCTGATGAGTTATTAGCAGGTTATTTATATTTCCATAGTGCTCCTTCACCTACTGAACTATTTAATGAGAGTTGGAGACTTGTAAATAATCTATATTTATATGATGTTTTACGAGGTGATAGATGTGTGTCTTCAAATGGACTTGAATTAAGAGTTCCATTTTTAGATCAAAAATTTTCAGAATATTGTTTAGGAATACCAGGAGAATTAAAGGCGCCTCAAAATGGTATTGAAAAATATATTTTGAGAATGGCTTTTGAGGAAGATTTACCTAAAGAGATTGTTTGGAGGACTAAAGCGGCGTTTTCAGACGCAATATCGGGACAAGAAAAAAAGTGGTATCAGCAAATTCAGGACTATGTTGAAGAAATAGTATCGGATAAAGAATTTAAAGAATTTTGTGATAGATTTCCTAATAAAGAAGCTTATTACTATTGGAGAATTTTTGAAATATTTTTTGGTGATCTAAAACCTATACCAGAATATTGGATGCCTAAATGGTGTATGGAGGCTAATGGTAATCCTTCGGCAACAGTTCTTAAAGTGTATAAAAAATAATTTTAATTTATATTTAAAAATATATAAATTAGTAATAAATGTCTGATTATAAACTAAATAAATCTAAAGATATCATAGGAAATGATTATGTATTTATCCCGAACAAGAGTATTGAAGAACTTAAAAAAATATGTGATGATATGCATGATGCTATTGGATTTAATTCTTTAGGATATATAAAAAGGGATATTGGATCTTTTAAGGATGTTCAAAATGTTGATTTTTATTTAAATACCAAACGATATAACTCTGTTCTTCAAACAAAGAAAGACATTGCTAGTAATAATATGAAGAAAAATATTACATTTGTAACTACAACTTGTAAGAGGCTATGGTTTTTTGAAAGGACAATGGATGCTTTTTTAAATCAATGCACTGATTTATATGTTGTTGATAAGTGGCTTTGTATTGATGATAATTCATCTCAAATTGATCGTGATATTATGAAAGAAAAATATCCCTTTTTTGAGTTTGTATTGAAAACTCCAGAGCAAAAAGGTCATGCTTCAAGTCTAAATATTCTATTAGATCGTGTAAATACTAAATATGTTTTTCTTCTTGAAGATGACTGGGAAACTTCTGAACCATTTTCATTAACAACATATATAAATTTTCTTGAAGAAAATAATTATGATCAAATTGTTTTTAGAAAATTTTGGGAAGAAGCACATCCTCAAATTAAAATAATTAATAAGATACCTGTATTCAAGTATCTTTATTCACCATACCATCCCCAGAAAAATACACTCTATCCACAATATAAAAATAAATATATTGAATACGAAAAAGAATTTGATGTATATACAAAAGTTCCAATAGATAATGGTGGAAATTATTATCCTGGTTTTAGCTTAAATCCTTGTGTATTTTGTATAGATAAAATTAAAAACAATAATTTAAGATTCAATGAAAGTAGAGATCATCATGACACATTTGAAGTTTATTTTGCTTTTCAGTGCTTATTTATAGCTGATATGAAAATAGCATTTTCTAAAGTTAGTATAGATCATATTGGAGATAAAAATAGTGCTTATGTTCTTAACGATGAGAATAGATGTTTTGATGTGTCTGATATTAATTTACAAAAGACGCCAATAATAGTTGAAGTTGTTTCACAACCAGAACCAGTTTTACAAAATGGAGTAGATAGTATTAATTTAGGTCAGCCAGCAGATGGTATTGAAATAATTGAAATATCAACTTAAATTTATTTTTGAAATAAAAAATATTTCAAAAAATTAATAAAAATAAAAACTTGATCTTCTTCTCTTACCAAATGCAGAAGCAGCAGCTGGAGCTGGAGGTTGAGCTGGAGCTGGAGCTGGAGCTGGAGGTTGAGCTGGAGCTGGAGCTGGAGCTACTTCAACTTTTAAAGTAGTAGGTGTATCAGCATTCTTTTTTCCGCTAAACATTTTTATTATCATTAGTACCAAAAAAATAAGTAAAAGAATAGAAGCTATTACAATAAATATTATCTGTAATATAGATGACAATCCTTTATTAGTTTGAGATACTTCTGACTCAAGAGAAGAGACTAATTTAGTTTTTGCATCAATAACACTTTGATTATTTTGAAGAGAAGTATTAATACTTTTTATAGCTGTATTTTGAGATACAAAACTTACTAAACCTCCTTCTATATCTAATGTTTGACGATTAGATGAATCAGCAAGTGTTTGTTGTAATGTATTTGTTATAGCATTTGTTACAACTTGTGTAAATTTTTTTATTTCTACATCAACTTTATCATTAAATTGTCCAAGCTCATTATCCTGGGTCAATTTATTTTTAAGTTTATCTGCAATATCAGTTGATATAGAAGAAGCGATACTATTTAATTGCTGAAAATTTGTATTTACATCTAAAGATCCGTTCATAGTTATATTATTAGCTCCACACTTAAGACTGTCTATTAATAAATTACATTCTGGAACAGTATTTGTTTTTATACAATCCAGTTTTGATTTTGTAATTGTCTCTGTAAATTTGTCACAATTTACTTTGATACCCTGATCTAAATGAACTTGACTTTGGGTGCTCTGAAGTGTATTTTGAGCGATATTTGTCGCTTCTTTCATAACGTCATCAACTGTATTTTGTACGGAATTTCCTCCACCCATATTTTTTATATTATAAAAATATTATTATATTTTATTTTTATAATTTATAATAAATATGCCTATTACCGCAAAAGATGTGACAAAAATTATATCAGAAATATACCTATATTCTGTTCAAGATATACAACAAACAGTTACATCACTACAAGAAATAAACCTAGACTGTTCTGGTAAAACTCAAGAACTTTGCTTAAACTGTCAAACTGTAGCAAAAAAAGTATTAAAAAATGACTCTGAAGTAGCGTCTCTATGTAATCAAGCATGCACTTGTAATATAGAAAACATAAATTTAAATGAAATAATATCAGTTGATATGAAAAATCAATCTTATAACCTTTCAGATGATCAACTTTCAAATAAAATTATATCTATTTTAAATGCTAATTTGAAACAATCAGGAGACTCTTCTCTTGCTATTCCTGATACCGCCCTTGTAAAATCTGAAAACATAAAAACATTAAATAATCAATTAAAATCTTCAACCTTTCAAAACTCTGTTTCTGGATTATCTGCTAGTCAAGTAATATCAATAAAAGGCGCAGCTGACATAACAAATGTAAATATGTTTTCAGCTATAAATTTTGTTAGCAATATATTACAAAATACAGAACAAACTGAAACGGCAATTAATGGTTTAGTAAGTGATTTAATGATATCTACCACTCAAGTATCAGAAGCAGGATTTGCAACTCTAATTATGTGGATTGTAAAATTTATTATTATTTTTGTTTTTATTTTAGCTTTAATGGCAACTATAGATTTATCACTTCAAATTTATCAAAAAATTTCAGATTAACTACGAGTATTAAACGCCTTCCATATATATGAAAATAAAAGAAATACAATCATACAAGCTAAACCAATACCAACTATAATAAAAAATTTAACATTATCTTTAAAAGCATTTTTTAAACCTTCTATCATATCTGTATTAACTGTATTTTTTATGTTTTATAGCTTGTATTGTTAAGTCTGATAAAGTAGTTACATTAGTATCACTTGATACCATAGCTTTCATTATTACATTTATACAAGCTGTCATACTTACAGCTTTTATATCCCCAAATCCTTTAATTTTTATTATCTGTAATGAATCAATTGTTTGATCTATATTTTGATCTGTTTCAGATTTTAATGTTGTTGTTATATTTTTAACAATATCTAAAATATCAGAACTGTTATATTTTGTGCCTGGGTTACTATCTTCCATTTTCTTTTTAATATTTTCAGTTACTTTATTAAAATCGGTTTCTTTTATAGCAAAATCACTCGCCTTGGTATAAAATACAGTATTATTAAATACTCCCTGTACTTTACAATGACACATCCCATAACACGGCCCTGATTCCTCTCCATCTATAAATGTTGATTTACCATCAACATTTCTTATTTCAATTCCACCTGCTTTTCTTAATAAATTATAATAATTAACTGGATCTTTATCTTTATCTATACCTGCTGTATAGATAGATGTACATTTAGCACAATATCCATCTGTTCCACAATCTATTATTATAGCATCTATCACATTAGTAATATCACTTGTTTTTGATCTACTATTTATAAGTGTTTGATTAGCATATTCATTTGCTACTGTATTTTTTAACTCATTTCTTAAAAGTATAATGTTTGACATTTATTATATTTATACTTTTTTTTTATTTTTTATTATAATAAATGAATCGTAAAACAAAAATATTTTTATTTGTTACTTTATGTTTAGCAATAATTTTATTAGTTGTATTTTTACCTAAACACAAAACTGTATTAAACGCTCTATATTCTTTATCAGCTAATTCTACAATTACACCAGCACCTACACTTATAGGATCAGGATTTATTCCAAAAGACAATAATCCACACGGTATATATACAATATCAGGAAAAATAGGTTTTTATGGAAATGATAATACACAAAACTATGATGTTGGAGATTTTACCGATAACAGACCTATAGATAACACTGATCCAAGATATATAGGAACACCAGAAAATCCTAATATCAACTCTCTGGCATATAACAATAACATAAAGGCTATTGATTACAATACAGATATGTCATCATATATGCCATTAACATTTTCTTGGGTTTTCTTAAATCCTAGTGCTGCTAGTCAAACAAATGCGACAATACCAATAGTTTCTAGCGATGATACTGGTATAAACCATTTTTCATACGAATTCTTAAAGAATGGAACAGGAGATATAAAGGATATAAATCTTACACAAGTCCCTTCAAATTTTAAACCAGGCTTTGTAAAATATAATTTAGGACAGCCAAATTCTCCAATAGTACCTCCAATAGAAATTAAAGACGCAAAAGGATTGGATAAATTAAGATTTATGATGATGTTTCATGTTTGGATGTTAAAGAGACATGATTTTGAGAAAATTAAAAAGGATTTATATTATAACTCAATTGTTGGAGATAGTGTTTATGAAATTATCAATAAACCTATAGGAAGACAAATAGCATATGACGGTGTTAGAATAAATGAAATAACGACTTTTCATCGCGTGGATGGTATAGCTCACTATGGAACTATTCCTAGATCAACTGATAATGTAGTTAATGATATTAATAACAAGACTTTTCCTCTTGCTGGTAATATTGATGCGTATTATCCTGATAATATTAGTGATAATTCAGATGGAAAATTTTTCCCAACATTATATAGTGGATTACTTAGTAACAAACATTCTAATGACGAAAAATGTAATCTAGATCCCAATGTTCCTCTACTTTCTCCAGAAGCAGGCGCAGGCGCTTTATCTGCAAAAAATACAATAACAATACTATATGGAAATGACAAAACTTGTGACGTTATGGGTAATAATAACTGGAATACACATGCTAACCCTTTACCATGGATATCTCCTAGTAAAGTATCAAATAATTTAATTTATAACCAATTACAAGTGCCAAATTTGGAGGTTCATGTAGATCGTGGATACAACGATAGAGCATATTTTATTGACAACTCAGTTAGTTTAACTGATCCAAAACCTGATAGATGGTCTATACCGGTAGGTCCCCAATATACTTTATGGATAAATCCATACGCTCCGGGTATGGAAGCTTATGTTAAGAAATTTATTAGAGAAGATCCATACTTGCAATTTTTATTTTTTTCAGGATCTCGTCTATTAAAAGATTATAGTAATAGTGATCAAACATGGGCTGTTACATCATATATTCATCCAGATTTATGTGATTTTATAGATAATTTATATGTGTCATCAACTCAATATAATTACTATATAATAAATTGGATTAAAAGTGAGTTTTGTAATGCTAGTTCTTCATTTTTATATCCAAATACTTCATATTACTGCGCGTGCAATAAAGACTATCATCATGTAGATAAAACAGAAATAGCTCTATACGATGTAATAACAAATAGCTCTCCCCCAATCCCATCGGCAAACTCGGCTCCAAACTGTATATTTAAGAATTGTAAAAACACTGTTGCTCTTCAGCTATATACTCCAGAGGGGTTAAATAGAAATCCAAGTTGTTCGTCTTTGTGCGCAGTTATTAATGTAAGTAATGCTAGTGGAGGTTCAGCTGTTATAAATAACGGAGTTTATAATGTAAATTGCGATGCGAGTGGATCTCCTTTAAGTCCTACTTTAATATGTGGTGATAAATGTAGTAATTCTGGTGGAAAATGTGATAAAAATACAGGAAATTGTGTATGTCCCGATAATTATGCTAGTAAAAAAGATGATAAGGGAGAATTTTATTGCGTATCCAATTCACCAACACCTCCAACACCAACACCTCCAATACCAACACCTCCAACGCCAACACCTCCAACACCAACACCGCCATCTCCAACACCGCCAACACCAACACCAACACCAACACCAAAGCTTCCTATAGGATGGATTGTTGGTATAGTAATTGTAAGTTTGTTATTAATACTAGTAATAGCATATGGAATACATATGTATAGAAATCAAACTTAATAAAAATTATTTTTTTTTAAATTTATATTTAATAAAATATGAGTTTTGTAGATGTTTTGCTGAAAAATAAATATATAATAATACTTGTTATTATTCTTATTCTTGTTATTATAGGAATTGCAATTTTTTTATATTCAAATAAAAAGAATTCTGATCCATGTTTAAATGTAGATTGTGGTTCTCATGGAAAATGTGATTCTGGAATTTGTGATTGTAGTGATAATTGGACTGGTAAAAATTGTGAAGTATCTCCACAATCTACAGATCCATGTTTAAATGTAAATTGTGGTTCTCATGGTAAATGTGAATCTGGAAATTGTGTCTGTAATGACGGTTGGTCTGGTAAAAATTGTGAAGTTTCTCCACAATCTACAGATCCATGTTTAAATGTAAATTGTGGTTCTCATGGTAAATGTGAATCTGGAAATTGTGTCTGTAGTGATGATTGGTCTGGTAAAAATTGTGAAATAGATCCATGTTTAAATGTAGTTTGTGGTTCTCACGGTAAGTGTGATGGTGGAAAATGTTTATGTAGTGATAATTGGACTGGTAAAAATTGTGAAGTAGATCCATGTTTAAATGTAAATTGTGGTTATTTTGCAACTTGTAAAGCTGGAAAATGTATTAATCCCACACCACCTCCATCACCACAAAATCTTTGTTTAAACATAGATTGTGGAAAAAACGGAAAATGTGACTCTAAAACAGGAAAATGTGTTTGTAATGATGGTTGGTCTGGAGATAACTGCAAGACTGACTCCTTTTGCGAAAATAATAATTGTTCTGGACATGGAACTTGTTCAAACGCTTTTTGTGTTTGTAATGATGGATGGGCTGGAAAAGATTGCTCAAAAGCCTCAATAACATGTAAAAAGACCTGTGATCCTTTTACACAATACTGTGATACAGCTTCTGGAAATTGTTTATGTAAAAATGGTTCTACAAAAGATGACTGTTCTCTAGAATGCCCTCCTGGATGCTCTAAATATGGAAAATGTGACTCTAAAACAGGAAAATGTATTTGCTCAAATGGTTCTACAAAAGCTGATTGTTCTTATGATTGTCCTAATAACTGTTCTGGACATGGAAAATGTGATAGTTCTAATAAATGCACCTGTGATGATGGTTGGTCTGGTGAAAGATGTTGTATATCTAAAACAAAGCTTGGTTCTACTTGTGTAAGTCCAAATCCTGGTTGTGAAATTGTTCTTCCTGGATGGAAAAGATGTTTTTAATAAATTATAAATATTTATAAACTTTGTTCTAATAAAATAATGAATGCCGATAAATTTTCTCTGGCAAAAGTAATTGGAAAAGCTATTATGCTTTCAAGTATTCAAGTCGCATTTGGATCTGTTGAAATGAGCTCTAGATTCTCAGTATTAAATTTTTCAAAAGATCAAGACACTCTTCAAAATGCGGCTAACGCTTTATCAGCATATATACTCATTGGAACTGCTTGGTCCATTGGAACAATACTCGTATTATCTTCATCTTATAAATTAGCTGGTTTTATTTCTGCTCTAGTATGTAATGCTATTATAATGGCATGGATAGTAGTAAGCTATACAATGGCTTTCAAAAGCGCAGCCAAGAAATATGGGCTTCAACCACCTACATTATTCAAAAGTATTGTTTAAAAATTAGACAAGTGTTATGTTAAAAAATAATATATAAAAAATATTATATTATTTTTAATAAAAATGGATGATGTTAGTTTATTCATTGCGGGAATTTCGCATGAATTACGGAATCCTTTAAATGGACTATCTGGAAATTTACAGCTAATGATGCATACTGATCTTAATACACCTCAAAAACAATATTTAAATAGCATGCATAACTGCTGTTTGCAATTGATAAAAATTGTCAATGATATTTTAGATTTTTCAAAACTTTCAGCTGGAACTATGGTCCTTTCAAATGAATGTTTTTCAATTTCTACTATAAAAAATGATATCAATGATATCATAGGTCAAAAATTAAAGGAAAAGAAACAAAAATGTAATTACACAATATCCGAAGACATACCAACTTATATAGTTTTAGATAATCAAAAATTACTTCAGGTTATAATTAATCTAATATCAAACTCCAGTAAATTTAGCAATGTCTCTGCTGACATATATGTATCCATTATAAAATTACCAGATTCTAAATTAGAAATATCTGTAATAGATTTTGGTATAGGCATTTCTAAAGATGATATTAAAAAGCTTTTTACTAAATTTACACAACTTGGTTTAAAACAAGGAATTGAAGGAACTGGTTTGGGACTTATTATATCTAAAAAAATTGTTGAATTAATGGGTGGAACTATATCTGTTGAAAGCACACTTGGATACGGATCAACTTTTTCTTTTATAATACCTTATAAGGAAGTTTTAGATTACGAAAAAGAAATAAAAAAGGATATTAAAAAACTAAAAAATAAGACTGTTCTTGTTGTTGATGATAATGTTGATAACAGAATATTAATATCAGACATGCTTTTTGATTGGGGTATGAATCCAGTTGTTTGCTCATCTGGTATAGAAGCATTAAGATATGTTACAGGAAATAGATATGACTTCTCTCTTGGTTTAATTGATATTTGTATGCCTGAAATGTCTGGTATTGAACTTGCTAAACAGATCAAAACAGAAAAACCTATTTTCCCTCTAATTGCTTTAAGCAGTTTGGAATCATTTGTAGATACTAGAAACTTTGATTACAAACTTGATAAACCTATAAATAAAATACAACTTTTCAACTACATATTTAAAATTATTTCAAACAATGATGTTTCATCAATATATCTAAATGACTCTGATAGTGATTCTTCATCTTCTTCCAACTCTTCATTAAATTCTATCACAAATAAAGAACAATCTATTCTAATTGCTGAAGATGTGGACTACAATAGAGACGTGTTAAAAAATATGCTAACCGAAATAGGTTATGATAACATATCTCTAGCAAACGATGGGCAACAAGCTATAAATATATGCGATACAAAAGATATTAATATTATATTGCTTGATTTAAAAATGCCTAATATTGATGGGTATGGTGTCATTCAATATTTACAAAAATATAAACCTGATATAAAAATAGTAATATTAACTGCTTCTACAATGGAACATGATAAAAAATTGTGTCGTGATTATGGCTTAAAATATTTTATTAGCAAACCTTTTGACTTTAAGAAACTTAACACGGTTTTAGCATCTTTATAAATTTTAAAATAAAATAAACTTTATTATAATAAAACAATGAATACTTCAGAATCTCCAAAAATGCCTAGTATATATGGTAAATTAAAACAAACTCCATATAAATGCACATCAGATTGTTCTTGTGCTGGAACACAGCCAATAAGTGCTAATTCAGAAAGAACAATATTTGATCAGGTATATAATAATACATATGTGCCTAGATTAAACATTGCAGAAAAATATACACCAAAATATTGGTCTAGATAAATATTTGTTTTAATAGATTTTTCTATTAAAATTAAAATTTCTTATTTACTTGCGTGATTTACGTGATCTGCGGGACTTACGGGAAGCCTTGCGTGACTTGCGTGAGGCCTTGCGGGACTTTCTGCGAGACTTGCGCGCTTTGCGGGAAGCCTTGCGAGACTTACGGGAAGCCTTGCGAGACTTTCTGCGTGATCTACGCGCTTTGCGGGAAGCCTTGCGTGACTTTCTGCGGGATCTACGCGCCTTGCGGGAAGCCTTGCGTGACTTGCGGGAGGCCTTGCGTGACTTGCGGGAGGCCTTGCGAGACTTACGGGAAGCCTTGCGAGACTTTCTGCGGGATCTACGCGCTTTGCGGGAAGCCTTGCGTGACTTTCTGCGGGAAGCCTTGCGAGACTTGCGGGATTTACGGGAAGCCTTGCGTGATTTCTTATGAGACATCTTTCTTAAGACGCTCTTGTGTCCCTTTGTGGATCTGATGCGAGCGACTAAAGTAGATTTCTTGCCAGAACGTTTAAGTCCTAGGCTCTTGGCTACTTTTTTAAGAGCCTTGAGCGAATGGCTTCCGAGCTTTACTCGCGAAGCGCTTTTTCTTTTAGATACCATTTTATATTATCATATGATTTTATTTTTAAAAAAAAATTTATTTTAAAAAAATAAGATTTTATTTTTACAAAAAAAGATTTTATCTAAATACATATTAAAAAAATTATTCAATATTCTTATATTTTTAAATATAAGAATAAATTTATTTAACAATTTCCGTTAGCACAATCAGAACCGCAATGTTCGCTTACTACACCATCTAAAAACTTAATCTGGTCTCCTCTGTTAAGTCTCTTAAAAG
>Ga0214921_10004345_pt1 | contig 20903 bp, 17 predicted proteins | sample LL1505_MetaG_FD_177992 | JGI IMG/M metagenome (GOLD analysis project Ga0214921, IMG submission 177992) | Freshwater microbial communities from Lake Lanier, Atlanta, Georgia, United States - LL-1505 | ecosystem: Environmental > Aquatic > Freshwater > Lake | place: USA: Georgia | collected...
CTTCGGCTTCGATGTTTATGACATTGTAACTTCTGGACATTGTTGCAAACTCACTCTGGTTAGAGTCGCATTATACCATAGTTCTTGTCTGCTTGATAGTGAATTGGTATAAGACGTACTTTCTGATCATCCCCGTCATAAAGCATAAAAGACGCATTGGAAATGTATGAATTATTTGTATTTTTGTAAGTCATATATGATTTCTTACTTCCTGCTGCGTTATTTTGAACTACTAAGACATCATTGGTAGTTACCTTTCCAAGACTCTTGATTGGGTGATTTTTTTATTCCAAAAAAGATTAGTCAGCAACCTGCACTAAGACATGCTTCTTCTTGCCAGCAGATAGCTTGATATAGCCATAATTTGTGAAATGAGCTTGCGTTATTAGCAAATTCTCATCCAAGGCCTTCTCATCATTTAATCTTGCACCCTGTCCTCTTATAAGTTTGCGAGCCTCGGATTTAGATTCAGATAACCTTGCGCGCACAAATAGCTCAATAATAGCTATACCCGCATCAATCTCCTCTTTTGATATATCAAGCACGGGCAAATCATCACCTACAGCACCTTCTTCAAATACCTTACGAGCAGTTTCCATGGCTTTATCAGCCGACTCAATTCCATGGCACATAGCTGTCAATCTATGTGCCAATTCTTTCTTTGCATCATTGATTTGCATCCTCTCAAGTTCAGCTAACTTATCCTCAGGCCATTCGCTATAGAGCTTGGCAAAGCGTATCAGATCTGGATCCTCGATATTACGCCAGAACTGGAAGTAATCATAGGGACTGAGCATATCCTCATTAAGCCAAACTGCGCCACTAACGGATTTGCCCATTTTTGCCCCAGAGGATGTTGTAAGGAGCTGGGTGGTCAAAGCAAAAACTTCCTTGCCAGTCATCTTGCGGGCAAGATCGACGCCCATTAAAATATTACCCCACTGATCACTGCCGCCAATCTGCAAGATGCAATCATGATGCTTTGCTAGGTGGTAGAAGTCGTACCCCTGGAGCAACATATAGTTAAACTCAAGGAAGCTTAAGGATTGATCGCGATCAAGTCGAGCCTTGGCCGATTCCATGGTGAGCATGCGATTTACGGAGATATGCCGCCCAAAATCGCGCAAAAACTCGATATAGCCAATACCCTCAAGCCAATCACCGTTGCTCACCATGATAGCGTCGCTTGTACCTGAGCCAAAGGTAATGAATTTTGAGAGAGATTTTTTGATGCCAGCAATATTTGCATCTAACTCCTCATCGGATAAAATCTTGCGCATCTCGTCCTTCCCATGGGGATCGCCGACCTTGCTGGTTGCTGTGCCTATTAGGATAATTGGCTTATGCCCATGTTGCTGAAGCAGGCGTAGAGCCATAACTTGCATGAGATTGCCAACGTGCAGAGACTTTGCCGTGCAGTCAAAGCCTATGTATGCGGCTATTTTGCGGTCATGCGTTATTTTAGTTAGAGCGTCTATATCGCTGCACTGGTAAAAGTAACCTCTAGACTTGAAGTTTTCTATAAATCCCATGATTTTTCCTATAGATGTTTTGTTTTTCTCGGACGATCCGAAGGGGAGATCCGAGAATCTCAGGAGACCCTCGTGTCAAGCACGAGGGAGGGCACTAACCGCCCAAAACATAGACGAAGACGAAGAGGAAGAGCCAGACTACATCAACGAAGTGCCAATACCAAGCCGCAAATTCAAAACCTAAATGACCATTGCCATGTTCAAAGTGCCCTTTTTTTGCTCGAAAATAACAGACAGCAAGAAAGATAGTTCCTATTATAACATGGGCCCCGTGAAAGCCCGTTGCCATATAAAAATTCGATGCATATATCCCGTCTGTAAATTTAAACGGCGCATGGATATATTCAAAAGCCTGCATTGCGCTGAAGAATATACCTAGCAAAACTGTATAGCCCAATGCTCGAGCCGCTTCTTTTTGGTTATTTTGTTCAATCTCATGGTGAGCCCAAGTAACGGTAGTGCCAGATAGTAGCAAGATCAAGGTATTCATTAAGGGGATATCCCATGGATCAAAAACTTCTATGCCCTTTGGAGGCCAGATACCATGAGCTGCAACCCATATACCAGAATCATCGAGGATCCCTTCAGGGAAAAGGCTGGCTTTGAAAAAAGACCAAAAAAATACAAAAAAGAACATTACTTCTGATAAAATAAAAAGGGTCATGCCTATACGCAGTCCAGCTCTAACAGCTTCTGTGTGATGGTGACCAGCTCTACCCTCGCTCACTACATCTCTCCACCAATAAAAAGCGCATGCAAAGAGGGAGATAAGACCAGAACCAAAAATATAATGACCAAAAGGCATATTATGCATAAACATAACGGCCCCACCGGTAACAAAAAGAAGCGAGAATGAAGTCAGGATTGGCCAAGGACTTAAATCGACTAAATGATATGGATGATTTTGCTGACTCATGTTGGTATTATGCTGAGTTAATAACAGCCTGTAGGATAAAATAAAAAGACTAGCAAGTACAGAGAAAATATGTCATATGCTTTTAGTGAGCTCTGGAGGGCTATTTTAATTTTTTTGATACAACGATGAAAAAACTCTTGCTTTTAGGAAGATTTAATGAGAATATCCACCAGCAATAGTTAACGCAAGATACTAATCTTCAGATGCGTTAGCTTTATTTATAACCTTACAATATCCAATGGAGTATATAGTATAATGAGAGTATTACTTATCGAAGACGATCCTTCTACAGCCCAATCAGTAGAGTTGGCTTTTGCCGCAGAAGGGATTATTTGTGACCGCACAGATCTTGGCGAGGATGGATTACAAATAGCCAAACTATATAATTATGATATCATAGTTTTAGATTTAATGTTACCAGATATCGATGGATATGAAGTGCTACTTAGACTTCGTTCTGCAAAAGTCAAGATACCTATACTCATTTTGTCAGGTCTATCTTCTTCAGATCAAAAAATTAAAGGGCTTGGCTTTGGCGCCGATGATTACCTAACAAAACCATTTAATCGTGGCGAACTCATTGCAAGAGTGCAGGCAATTGTACGTCGCTCCAAGGGCCATTCAGAATCAGTTATACGCTTCGATAAAGTAGCAATTAATCTCGATACAAGAATTGTTGAGGTCGCCGGAACTCCAGTCCACTTGACAAATAAAGAGTATGCTATCCTTGAACTATTTGCTATGCGCAAAGGCACTGTGCTGACCAAAGAAATGTTCTTAAATCATCTTTATGGTGGCGTTGATGAGCCCGAAATAAAGATTATCGATGTGTTTGTATGCAAACTGCGTAAAAAATTATCCGATGCTTCTGGCGGTACGAATTATATTGAGACAGTATGGGGTCGTGGCTATATGCTGAAAGATTATGAGCATGCAGAAACTACTTCTGGCCTGACTTCATCGAAGCCACAAGATGCGTAACTTAAGTCATTTACTATCTTTAAGTACTCTTTCGTTACTTCAAGATTAATCTACCGAAATCTAGGCGTTGTTTTTGCGCCTAGAATGAATTAAATCTGGATAAATGATATTAACGTTAGGTTCTCCTGATATGCAAATCCCAGGAGAACTCTGATTACCTAAGGTGTAAATGAAAGAGTCAGAAGAAAGTCAGAAAATAACATCATCACTAACTGTTGAACAAGAGTTTAGTAAACTTCTACGAACCTTTTCTAATGAAGCGTGCGGGACTTGTTTTGTTATCAAAATCACCAACTATGAATTGCTATCCCTTATTCTAACAACGGATAAATTATCTCGTTTGTTTTTAGAGCTAGAGCGGTTAGTTATATCGACTGTAACTCAGGCTGGTCATCCGATAAGTCATGAAGCTGTGATGAGTAAAAACTCCTACCTCGCCTGCGTTACTAAAAAAGTAAACTCACTCTCGATAAGTCATCTAGCCTATCTCATTTATCACAATATTCAGCTCCATATATCAAGCATATGCCCAGATATAAGCTTAGAGTGCAAAATATCTACCATAAACTTGTCGCAAGACTTCGATAGCAATATCAACAAATTAAAAAACCTGCTATGCCAGTTAGTCATAGATAAGCGGGACCACTATTACCTTGAGCTATATGACAAGACTATTGAAGATATAGAATCGAATACAGCGAAGCTCAATCTATTTAAAAAGTCTTTGTCGGGTGGAACTTTTTCTTTCGCTTATCAACAAATTATAGAATCTCACACTGGGGATATCCCATATTATGAATGCTTGCTTAGAATACCAGATAAAGATGGCACGCTTATATCAGCTGGTCCTTTTATTGGTCTTGCAGAGACTGCGGGGCTTAATAATGTGCTTGATCAAGTAGTCCTGAATATGGTTGTCGATGAATTACGAGCAGCCCCTGCTTATGTTAGTATTTCAGTTAACATTTCTAATGCTGGCGTTTTGGATTGTCATTTACTTAACACCGCACGCTCACTTCTTGCCAATAATATAGATATAGCCAGGCGTCTTATTATTGAGATCACTGAAACATCGCTCAATATCGATTTTGAACAAACTCAAATATTTTGCGATATAATGAGTGGCTTTGGATGCAAAATTGCTCTAGATGATTTTGGTACTGGCTACACTTCATTTAAACAGCTGCAAAAATTGCGTGTGGATGTCATCAAAATTGATGGTAGCTTTATTAGGGGTATTATTGAAAATAAAAGAGACCAAGATCTCGTATATAGCCTCATAGAAATAGCGCATAATTTAGGGGCTAAAACAGTCGCAGAGTACGTGGAAAATGGCGAGATTGCAAAATTCTTGATAGATGCAGGCATAGACTATATGCAAGGCCACTTCTTCTCTCCAGCAGTTAACTACAGGGCCTGGATAAGGAGCTAGTAATTAATCCAAATGACCAAAAAAATTGCAAACTCAAAAATTACACTTGATTTTTACAATCAGCCTTGTATCTTATGCGCGATACTGAAAGATAAAATGTATCATATTGGCATTAAGCGGGTGTAGCTCAGGGGTAGAGCGCTACCTTGCCAAGGTCGAAGTCGAGGGTTCGAATCCCTTCACCCGCTCCATCTTTATACGCAGCTCCTCGCAATAACATAGATATAGTAAATCATCTAAGAGTGACGTATGTTTCAATCCTTAAGCAACAATTTTTCTAAAATTTTTGATCGTCTGCGTTCTGGCGGCACTCTCACAGAAAGCCAAATAGACCAAGCAATGGTTGATGTACGCCTGGCATTGCTTGAAGCCGACGTTTCTCTACCAGTTGTCAAGGATTTTATATCCTCGGTTAGGGAAAAAGCTATCGGGCAAAATGTTATCAAATCCATCACTCCTGGCCAGATGGTCGTCAAAATTATCCATGATGAATTACTGAGCCTTCTTGGCTCTTCTGAAGAAGATCGCAAATTAAATCTTAAGGCTAAACCACCCGTTGGCATCATGATGGTCGGCTTGCAAGGTAGTGGTAAAACTACTACAAGCGCCAAATTAGCTCTCTATCTTAATGGGCAAAATAAAAGGATATTACTTGTATCGCTCGATACATACCGCCCAGCAGCGCAGCAACAGCTAGAAATTTTAGCTAAATCCGCGGATCTATCTTGCCTACCTATTATTCAAGGTCAAAACCCCTTAGAAATAACTAAACGCGCGCTAGTTGAAGCTCGCCTTGGTGGCTATGATGTTGTGATTTATGATACTGCAGGTAGGCTTCATATCGACGAAGATATGATGAAGGAACTTGTACGCGTCAAAGAATTAACGGAACCAACCGAAATTCTATTAGTTGCCGATAGTATGACGGGGCAAGATGCCGTAAATGTTGCTACGCAGTTTGATGGGCAACTTGGTATCACTGGCGTTGTTTTGACGAGAATAGATGGAGATAGCAGGGGTGGTGCTGCGCTTAGCATCAAATATGTTACCAAGAAGCCTATTAAATTCCTTGGGGCTGGCGAAAAATTATCCGCCCTAGAAGAATTCCACCCAGAGCGCCTAGCTGGTCGTATCCTTGATATGGGGGACGTAGTTTCTCTAGTAGAGAAAGCCTCAGAAGTAATGGACCAGGAGGCAGCAGCTAAGGCAGCAGAGAGGCTCAAAAAAGGGCTATTTAACTTAAATGATTACCTGTCTCAAATACGCGGCATTAAGAAGATGGGGGGTTTTAAGGATATCATAGGAATGCTCCCTGGAGTTGGACGCATGACTGAGAAGATTGATATAGCCAAAAATGAAAGCATGATAGGAAGGCAAGAAGCTGTTATTCTTTCTATGACTAAAAAGGAACGTCGCAAACCAGAGCTTATTAATGCTTCAAGACGCAAGAGAATAGCCGACGGCTCTGGAACTTCTGTACAAGAAGTCAATAAGCTACTTAAGCAGTTCCAGCAGATTAGCGACATGATCAAAAAGACCAGCCGCATGGATCAAAAGTCTCTTATGCGTAGCGGACTTAGCAAGTTGTTTGGTTAAATCCCTTCAAAATTCTTGAATTCTATAATAAAGAACTCGTCTTTAGCCGGCTGTTCTTTTTGAAATATTCTGCTTATATCACCCGTAGCCAAACTTCTGAGATATTTGCCTTGAGCCAATACAGTGCGAGTGCCCACTGGTACTTTATTAAATAGAGCGTAGGAAAAGATCATGGGATAAGCTAGGTCTCCTATAATCATGCTAATCTTTTGCCCGGATTTTGCAGAGTCATATATAACATCTCCGTTAATCCTCTTAATATTTACATCAAAGGTGGCTCTATCGCCGCATAGGCATGGAGTGCTATAAGCTATTTCGTCGTCGAAGATTTTTATATCCAAGGGACTTGCGTAGAGTTTTGGGGTGATGCTCAGTAAGGTTGCCTTTAGCTTGTATGCAGTATTAGGGTTTTTTGCGGGATGAGCATATTTTTGCGGAATGAATCCTTCGCGCGACTGCCCTTCGTACATGCCTACTATAATATCAGACATTCCAACCATAGCCTCATCGCTACCCAAGCTAAAGGTTTTTTCGCCTTCTTCTATTAAGGTATTGGTCAGAGTAGTTAGCTGATAACGTACTGATACAATATGACCACAAGAAGCTGGGCCTACTGCACCTTCTCCGTAGGTGGTAATCTTAAAAATACCTTCTACCAGCTTGGAATTATCAAGCTTAAAAGCCTCACCGCCAGCGCTAAGAGGCCTGTTGGCTGGTTGTATCAAATTCTCAAAAAAGGTTCTACCTTCGTTGGTTTTAAGGATATTAATAAGAAGTTTAGAAAGTGACTTTTCAAGGAAATTACCTTCAGGCTCGGGATCTGGGCCAGCTGCAACTGCTACTTCGACAGCTGGTGTTGCCTGCTTTTCTTTTTGGAATTGATCCAATTTAGCATTCATGAGGGTATATATTATAGCTGCAGCTATAATGAATGTGAGAAGTTTTTGCATGTTTTTGTTCTCTTGATAACGTCACCAATATTGGTCATCCCAGACCATCGAGCCTGTGAGATGAGATCTGGGATTCAGAAGACATTTGCCAGACTTGTCTGGCTCATTATTTAATAATTCTGGCGCACTATGTGCGAAATGTTAGTCTGGATCCCAGATCTCATCTCGCAGGCTCGATGGTCTGGGATGACGAATACAAAAACTAATCCTCAGCGAGCTTCTCGTACTCTTTATTCAGCGCAACTACGCCATATATCCAAACAAGGCATATAATAACAAAAAGTGATAGTAAGAATCCAGCAATATCTTCATATTTTGCTGCTGGGAAAATTGTAAATGTTATGAACTGCACTATAGCACCAGCAGACTTACCAATCTTTGTTCCTATAACGTCTACGGCAGCCTTGCCCTTGGTCTTAAGCTCATCGTGCAAAGGAATATAAGCCATCTCTTTTGTAGCATCAAAAAGCGAATACTTAGTACCCTTCCCCAAAATATTCTGCAAGGCGCCTATGATCACTATGATTGTCAGGGCTGATAAATGTCCATAATGCTCGAAGAATACTTCTAACTTGTCTTCGAGAACGACGCATACAAAGAATGTTCCACCAGTTAGCATTATCATTGCAGGGGTAATTACCGCCCCCCAAAACCACCCAAAACGTCTTATGATTGTGCTGCCAAGTAGTGCGCAGACGCAGGCAAAAACTCCAGTCCAGAATATGACATTGCCTTGATAGCCCATAAATTGCTCGGCAGTCGGGTACATTTCTCTAGCTTTTGCAAACCAAAGGCCTTCTATCAAGTTTACTGATACCGAATATGCAATCATCAGGACGCATATGAGCCCTAGGTATTTTGATCGCGCAATCATTTTGAAACTTTCAACTAAGCCAAGGCTTAGTGTCTGCTTTGGACGCTTGGCGCCAGCCGTGTCAAAGCTTCGTTGCATAACCTTATGCTCTATAAAATAATGCAGACAGAGGCATATAGCACCAGAAATAAGCACCATTATCATCATAGACTTTACAGTGATTTCCGTCATGTTGTCAAGATTCGAAAAAAACGGCATAAGAAAATGCTTGCCTGACGCAAAATACATAACAACAAGCCCAGCAACCATAGAATTGGTCTGTCCAAATAAACTAAAGAATGAATAGAAACGCTTGGCTTCGGCGGTTTTCGTGATCTTGTTTGCAAGCTGCCAGAATAGTAGCGAGAATACGATGATAGGCCAAAGCTCGCCCATGATGTAGAATAGCACAAAGCTCCACTTACTCCAAATTACTATGAACCATTTAAGATTAGGAAGGAGCTGAATATGTCCTTCTATCAAAGCAGGATCTGGGTGGAAATATTCTCTATATGGGAACAATACAAATGCAAAAAGGGCAAAAAAGATAAGGAAAAACGAGACGATGTACCGAAAGGCTCGCTCAGTTGTCATGACGTTGCACATCTTTGAATAAATTATGACAAAGAGTACGCCGGCCGGAAGCTCGCCCCATAGCTTAATAAAGCTAATGACTTCAGGGCCTACCATAGTCATTACTATGCTGTCCTTCATACTGCGAACGATGTTTTGATTAAGGAGGATTGTGAACATCAAGCATGCCATAGGCAAGAATTTGTATAGTTCGCTCGATCTTATAGGCCATATAATGTGGCGAAAATCACTATTTCTAAGCCTCTGTAGCATAGCCTGCTTTTTATGAATTTGATAGAACCTATACGATGCAAGAGATCCTGTCAAGTTATACCATTGAAATCACTATCTTTCGTAACTATATTTAATATAAATCCCTTAAGCGAGATAGATATATGAACATTGAAAAATTTACCCAAAAAGCACGCTCTATTATTACGGCAGCACAAAGCATTGCGGCCTCGCGTGATAATCAACAAATTCTACCGCTGCATTTACTTAGCGCCCTACTGGATGATGAAGATAAGATAGTCCAAAATATAATCAATATTGCCGGTGGCGATTTACAACAAATTATCCGCCAGACTGAAGCAGAACTCAATAAGCTGCCAAAAATTCAGGTCAGCGGTGGTGGTCAGGTATATTATAGCAGCGAAGCTCTCAAGATATTAGATCGCGCCAGCAATCTTGCCAAAACCGCTGGTGATAGCTTCACTTCGATTGAAAAAATCCTCGAAGCTTTATTTGATGATAAGCTAGTAGAACGAATATTCCAAGAAGCCAACTTGAAGTCACAAAAAATCTCTGCTGCAATAACTGCTATGCGCAAAGGGCGGACGGCTGACAGCGAGTCTGCTGAAAATAGCTACGAAGCTTTGAAAAAATATGGGCGCGACGTGACGGAGCTTGCTCAAATTGGAAAGTTAGACCCAGTCATCGGTCGTGACGAAGAAATTCGCCGTGCTATTCAAGTCTTATCTCGTAGGTCTAAAAATAATCCTGTTCTCATAGGCGAACCTGGTGTAGGAAAGACGGCCATAATTGAAGGCTTAGCTCAGCGCGTTATAGATGGTGATGTGCCAGAATCTATTGCAAATAACAAAATTATAGAGCTGGATATGGGAGCGCTGATAGCTGGCGCGAAATATCGTGGTGAATTTGAGGAACGTCTTAAGGCTGTGCTTGCAGAGATCAAAGATTCAGACGGTAGTATAATTCTTTTTATAGATGAGATGCACTTGCTCGTTGGCGCTGGTAAAAGCGATGGAGCTATGGATGCCTCTAACTTACTCAAGCCAATGCTTGCGCGTGGCGAACTCCATTGCATAGGGGCTACAACCCTTGATGAGTATCGTAAGTATATCGAAAAAGATGCGGCTTTGGCACGTCGTTTTCAGCCTGTATATGTTGATGAACCTTCTGTATCCGATACTATCTCAATTCTACGTGGCATCAAAGAACGCTATGAGATGCACCACGGGGTGCGCATCACTGATAATGCCATAGTTGCTGCTGCAACTCTTTCAAATCGCTATATCACGGATCGTTTTCTGCCCGACAAAGCTATTGATTTGCTCGATGAGGCTGCTAGTAGACTTAAGATTGAGATATCTAGTAAACCAGAGGAGCTTGATGAACTAGATCGTAAAATCATTCAAATGAAGATTGAGCAGGAGGCTCTGAAGAAAGAACCTGATGAGGCTTCACAAAAACGTCTTAAAGATCTTGGCAATGAGCTTGCTATATTAGAAGCCAAGGCTCATGATATGACAAGTAGCTGGAGCGCTGAAAAGGCTCAAATTCACGCTAGTCAAAAAATCAAAGAGGAACTTGAGAACGCCAAAAATGAACTAGATCGCGCAGAGCGCGCAGCCAATCTTGCCAAGGCTGGTGAATTAAAATATGGCATAATTCCAGAACTAACTCGCAAGCTTCAAGAGGCCGAGGCTATGGCTGGGGATCATTTGATCAAAGAGATGGTAACTGACGAGGATATAGCAATAATAGTATCGCGTATTACTGGTATTCCTATTGATAAAATGCTCTCGAGCGAGAAACAAAAGCTACTTACTATGGAAAGCGTCCTTAGCAAAAATGTTATAGGGCAATTTGAAGCGATAGAAGCTGTGAGCAATGCGCTCAGAAGAGCTAGGGCTGGGATTCAAGATATCAATCGGCCACTTGGTTCATTCCTATTCCTTGGCCCTACTGGGGTTGGTAAAACTGAATTGACCAAGGCTTTAGCTGAATTCTTATTCGATGATCGCTCAGCGATTTTGCGCGTTGATATGTCCGAATATATGGAGAAGCATTCAGTGTCACGTCTCATCGGGGCCCCTCCAGGCTATGTTGGCTATGATCAAGGTGGTGTTTTAACAGAGGCCGTTCGCAGAAGGCCCTATCAGGTTATCTTGTTTGATGAAGTCGAAAAAGCTCATCCTGATATTTTCAATATCTTGCTACAGGTTTTGGATGAAGGTAGGCTTACCGATAGCCAAGGCAGAACTGTAGACTTTAAAAACACCATCATCATTCTCACATCTAACCTAGGATCTGATGTCTTATCAAACCAAACTAAAGAGGATGATGGCCAGGATGTGAAGGATGCGGTAATGAGCGTGGTACGCGCCCATTTCAGGCCAGAGTTTTTGAATAGACTAGATGAGATTATACTATTTCATCGCCTTAATCGCGATCATATGAGCGACATAGTTAAGATCCAGCTTGGTTTACTCGAGGGGAATTTGAAGCAGCAAAATATAGGGCTGACTTATGACGATAAAGCTTTAGAATGGCTTGGCGATCATGGTTTTGATCCTGTCTATGGCGCAAGACCCTTGAAGCGGACTATTCAACGAGAATTGCAAAATAGCATTGCAAAGCTATTGCTAGCTGGGAACGTTGCTAGCGGTGGTACTATTTCTTTGACGGCGAAGGATGGCGGGATTGTTATTGGGGTTTGAGGTCTTTTTCCTCAGACTTGATCCGAGGATCTCCCAAAATTCATGGGAACCTCCGATTTCACTTAGGCTCGTCCGAGGTAAGTGTGGTTAAAAACCCTCATCAATATTTCAGTATCTTCATCGACCACCATCTTACTTGCTAGCTTATTGCACTCCACCAACAAATCAACATCAGTAGCTAAATCAGCAAACCTAAATTCCTGCTGCCCGCTCTGTTTTGTCCCAAGTATCTCACCGCCACCACGTAGCTTCAGATCTTCTTCGGCTATATAAAATCCATCATTACTAGTACGCATTATTTCCAGCCGCTGCCTTGATACCGCTCCAGCATTACCATATAGCAAAATACAGTGCGATTCTACCATTCCTCTGCCAACCCTACCCCTTAGTTGATGAAGCTGCGCGAGGCCAAATCTTTCAGCATTTTCAATGACTATCAAACTAGCCTCTGGTACATCTATACCAACCTCAATAACAGTAGTTGCAACTAGTATTTCCAGCTCGCCTCTCTTAAATTGCTGCATGACATCATCCTTGACTTCTGCTGGTAACTTACCATGTAGCAATCCCACTTTGCCAGGATACTGAGCGCTCAAAGAACTCCATCTCGAGAGCACATCTGCAAAATCTTTAGCATCGTCGCTTTTTTCATCTGATTGCTCAATAAGAGGACAAACCCAATATACCCTTTCTCCTTTTTGCAACTTACGATCAAGGGACATAATAACGTCATCGACTTTACTCAGCCTTGTTGTCGATGTGATGATTGCAGGTCGGTTCTGTGGTTTGCTCTTTAGTCTCGATACAGCCATATCACCAAATAGGGTTAGTGATAGACTGCGCGGAATTGGCGTAGCCGTCATAACAAGTAAATCTGGACATTGCGCTTTATTGAGTAATTCAAGGCGCTGTTCCACACCAAAGCGATGCTGCTCATCTATAATAATATAACCAAGATTGCCGAATATTACTTTAGTTTGAAACAGAGCGTGGGTGCCTATTAGAATCAAAATCTGACCGCCAGCTAACCTCTCCAATATCTCAGCGCGCTCCTTTGGCTTAGTCTTACCAGTCAATAGTGCAACCTCACATAAACTATCTAAAGCTTTTGAAAAAAATGCAAAGTGCTGTGCTGCTAGCAAATCTGTTGGAGCCATCAGAGCGCTCTGTGCGCCTTTTGTCGCAACATTTAAGATGGTCATGAGGGCTACAAGTGTCTTGCCAGATCCTACATCGCCTTGAAGCATGCGCGTCATGCGAATTTCTGCAGCTTGATCTGATTCGATTTCCTCTATTACTTCAACCTGCCCAGGACTTAATTCAAACTGCAGTTTGCGCAAGATCTGATTTTGCAAATCTGCTGCTTTAGGAAAAGCCGCGCCGCGTATTGTGCCATTATTTTTTCTGATATTTGCTAGGGATAATTGGTTAGATAGCAGTTCAAGCCGCGCTATTGTTTTTATGTGAGTCGCGGCATCTACTTGGCTTTTGGGGATGTGGATTCCCTTTAAGGCGACCAGGAGGGTTTGCATATTGTCATCTCCACCCAACTTGTCATCCCCGCGAAGGCGGGGATCCAGGAAATTATGAGCCTGCGGCGCTGTTAATTCTGGATTCCCGCCTGCGCGGGAATGACAATGTTGCTCTTTGGAATCACAAGAGCCTAAAGCCTTCAATATATAGCCATGAATCTGCTTGTTGGTTACACCGTAAGTCAGAGGATAAACTGGCTCAATGCCATCGCCAATAATCTTACGATCAAAAATAATTTCTGGATGGGAGATTTGATAATAAAAATCATTAAGCTCAGCCTTGCCAGTCACGATAATCTTCGCGCCAAAGCGTAGCCTACTAAAAAGAAATGGATGTATTTTATTAAAAAAAACAAGCGTAAGCGATCCAGTATCATTCTCTGTGTAAATCTTAGTAGGCGAGCCGCGACGACTCGGGGCCTGAATCTCTTTAATTGTCACTTCAGCTACGATTTGTTCGCCGTGCTTCAAGGCTGATAGGTCTGGATGAAGGCTTTTGGCTATGTAGTTATGAGGTTTATGGAGCAGCAGATCGCGCACAAGATATAAATCAAGTCTTGCCAACGCGGCAGCAGTGTGGCTTTTGATCTTTATTATGTCAGTGATAGGTTTAAAAAGTATGTTCATTTTATAGTGAAATCATTTTCAAGAAGTATATACTCAGCTCAAAATCATAGCTATAGCCAAATGCAAAATGCAATCAATGAATTATCGCTTCAAAACTACAGGAATCTGAAGTCATTCGAGCTAACCATCAATAGTTCACCAGTTTTGATCATTGGCGATAATGGTATGGGCAAAACTAATATTCTTGAAGCTATATCAATGCTTGCTCCAGGCAGGGGTCTGCGCAATGCTAAGTTGGATGAGATCTATAAAAATCAATCGACCTCCTTTCGCATCGAGGCTAAAGCAATCACTAATCTTGGCATAGCGCGCATATCCACTTCCTATTCTGCTGAATCTAGCAAGCGACTTGTTGAATTTAACGAAAGCAAGATTACAAATTCAGAGCTGGCTAAGTTACTCAAGATCATATGGCTCACTCCGCAAATGGAAGGGTTGTTTTTGGGCCTAAGTAGCGATCGTAGAAAATTCCTCGATCGTATTGTATACTGCTTCCATCCAGAGCATGCCAGCCTTATCAATAAGTATGACTACTATTTGCGCGAGAGGATGAAGATCCTTCAGCTGCCCAGTCTAGATTATAGCTGGCTCAAAATTATAGAGGAGAAGTTGGCGCTTGAAGCTGCAAGCGTTATTAAAAATAGGCGACATACTCTTGAGTTGTTGCAAGCTTCTTTAGACGCCCTCGATAGCCCATTTCCAAAGGCTAGGCTTGATATAACTAAAGCTGAAGAGGTAGATTTTGAGAAATCTTTTGCTGACTCGCGTGAGCTTGACAGAGCAACGGGGCGTAGCAACTTCGGTCCTCATCGTAGCGATTTGCTAGTATATTATGATACAACTCCAGCTAGTCAGCGCTCAACTGGCGAACAAAAAGCTATGCTTATTTCAATTACGATAGCTCAAGTGATAGCTACCCAGAATTTTTCTGGGGCTCATCCGATTTTGTTACTTGATGAGATTTTTGTGCATTTAGATGAGACGCGCAGGAATTATCTAGCGGGGTTTTTGAGTCAATGCGGTTCGCAAGTTTGGATTACTTCGACTGAGGATGATGCAACTCGATATTTTGGCGAGAGTCAGGTGACTAGATTATGATATCTCATAATCCTTAGGCGAATTTTAAGTGATTTTATTTGATAGAAGCTGGTCTACAGCTCTAGATCTTTGTGCGATGCAACTTTGAAATTAACACAAATTCCGAATATTGGTTGCGGGGGCTGGATTTGAACCAACGACCTTCAGGTTATGAGCCTGACGAGCTACCGAGCTGCTCCACCCCGCGACGATTATTATTTCCCATTTTTTAGCCACTAGACTGCTGCTTGTCACTCACCTAGGAAGTGTAGTCATCGACTACTGGCGCCTAGTATTGGCTAGTTTGCGAAATAATATATTCTGTTAATCTAATCCAAGATATATTTTTTAGTTAAATTGCTTTACTGAGTTAGGCTCTAGTGCCTTCCTCTCAGTGGCAAGTTTTTAGATTATTACATAAAAGAAATGCCAGCGAACTTATCATTAAATGCACTGATTGTCTTATTAGATTCATTAGCGCTAGATACGCCTTTACCGGTCCAAGCTGGATGGGTGCGGAAGTCAACGTCCATAAGAATTTCACCGCCATGAGTCGACATGGTATCGAAAGAATCTTTAGCAATCTTTATCTTGAGAGCCGTATATTTTGGATGAATATCTTTTTTCATATGGCTCTCCTTATTTTGGGCTCAAAGTTTTTTTTACGCGCTTTTTTACGTCCAAAGCATCTTTAGACAAAACGTTATCATTTGCGTTCAGTAAGTATCCGTCAAGTCCACCATATACTTCAACGCTACGAAGCGCGCGAGCTGTGACTTTGAATTTATGGCTAGTTGCAAGAGCTTCGCTGGTTAGCGATACTTTGCACAAATTAGGCAAAAACTTACGTTTTGTTTTACGTTGTGAGTGCGATACGTTATTCCCACTTAAAACACCAACGCCACTTAGTTCACATAGTCTAGACATTTTTATCCCCGCATAGGTATAATATTGAATTTCCGGCGATGATAATGATTTTCTTGAGGTATGTCAATAAAAATATTGACAGCCTTGTGTTATTGACTAGAAGTTAAGCTACTCAAAACTTGTGCTAAGTATTATAATATGATATCTTTAGCGAAGATTTGGGTGTGTCAAAAGCAATATATATTGTAGTATAGAATATGCCTACACTTAGCTCTTTTTATGGAATAGTTATTCAGATGTTTTGGAGCGATTATGCCCCGCCTCACTTTCACGCGCTGTATGGTGAATACGAGGTTTTAGTAAACATACAGACGCTGGAAATAATAAAAGGTAAAATGCCACGTCGAGCTCTTAGCTTAATATTGGAATGAGCATCACTACATCGCTCAGAACTTATGGAGGATTGGGAATTATGCGTCACCAAACAGTCGCCAAAGAAAATTTTACCACTGGAATAATACCCTCTGCTCCATGGAGAGTATTGGAGGTAGAGCTATTAGGTAATTACAGATTAAGTGTCAAATTTATCGATGGCTTAGTTGGTATAGTTGACATAAATGACCTGGTTCATAGTAAATCTGCTGGTGTTTTTAGTGTGTTACAAGATCATGAGCTTTTTCAGCGAGTGTTTGTTGAAGATGGTGTGGTGACTTGGCCAGGTGAGCTCGACCTCGCGCCAGACGCCATGCATGCTGAAATTAAGAAGAATGGTCAGTGGGTATTGACTTAAAATACAAACAAATCTCAGATACTCAAAGGTCTTACCACCAGACGGATAGTGTCACCCCCCCCGCGGAGGCTGGGGTTCAGGAGGGCAGAGAAGTTGAATAAGTTAAACATGAACGCCCTGCTGCATTTTTTAGCAATGGAGTCTTCTGATAGATCTAGTTATTGACTTCTGAACTCCCGCCTTCGCTGGGGTGACAATCGGGCGCGCCGGTAATAACAGAAGAAAATTGAGCTGCTTAGCTCTTAATTCGAAATAGATAAAGGAACATAAAATGGCTTATATAGAAGGAAATACAGGTAAATGGGAATATGTGATCGGACTCGAAATCCATGCGCAGGTAGACTCCAATTCAAAACTATTCTCAGGCTCATCAACTGAGTTTGGCGCAAAGCCTAATTCGCAGGTATCAAATGTTGATGCTGCTATGCCAGGGATGCTACCTGTGCTGAATAAATATTGCGTGGAGCAGGCGATTAAAACTGGCCTAGGGATTGGTGGGCAAATTAATAAGTACTCAGCCTTTGATCGCAAGAATTACTTCTATGCCGATCTTCCACAAGGGTACCAAATTTCCCAGTTCTATCACCCTATCGTTGAACATGGCATGATGATGGTGCAGACTGAATCTGGCGATATGAAAAAAATTCGTATCAACCGCATTCATCTTGAACAAGATGCTGGCAAATCCATGCATGATCAATCACCAACAAGTACATTTATTGACCTAAATAGATGCGGGATTGCCTTGATGGAGATAGTGTCTGAGCCTGATATTTCTTCTCCTTTTGAAGCTGCAGAATATGTTAAAAAGCTACGCACATTGGTGCGTTATTTAGGTACCTGTGATGGTGATATGGAGAAGGGCTCAATGCGCTGCGACGCTAATGTGTCGGTGCGTAAGCCTGGCGATCCTCTAGGTACACGCTGCGAGATCAAGAATATCAATTCCGTGCGTAATATTGTACGTGCTATTGAAATTGAAGCAGCAAGGCAGGTGGAGATTTTAGAAAGCGGTGGAGTGATTAAGCAAGAGACGCGTCTTTTTGATGTAGATTTGGGCGAGACGAGAGCCATGCGCTCGAAGGAGGACGCTCACGACTACCGCTACTTCCCCGACCCTGATCTTTTGCCTATTATCTTAGAACAAGAAACGATCGATAGAATTGCTGATACTATGCCTGAGTTGCCTGATGCTAAGATTGTGCGTTATATCAACGAACTTGGCCTTAGTGATTACGACGCTGCTGTGCTTGCTAGTGATAAAGACACCTGTGATTATTTTGAAGTCGCAGCAAAGGGGCGTAGCGCAAAGATTGTTGCAAATTGGATTACCAGTGAGCTATTTGGACAACTTAATAAGGCTGGTATAGAGCTACAAGATTGCAAGATTTCTGCTGAGAGTTTAGGTCAGCTTGTTGGCTTAATTGAGGCTGGCACTATCTCTGGCAAGATTGCCAAGACAGTATTTGAGGTTATGTTTGAAACTGGGCAAGAACCTGAGGCTATCGTTCAAGAGCGTGGACTTGTTCAGGTTTCGGATAGCAGCGCCTTGGCTAGTATAATTGCCGAGGTTTTGGCCGAGAATCCTGATTCAGTTGAGGGCTATAAGTCTGGAAAAGATAGGCTCTTTGGCTTCTTTGTTGGGCAAGTCATGAAAAAAAGTGGAGGTAAGGCTAATCCTGGAATGGTCAATGATATGCTCAAAGAGGCTTTGAAATAATAAATAGCAAGAGTTTTGTGAATTTTTTACTCCAATAGATCAATGGACTCCTGGTACAGCTTGTTCAATTGATCTAATGTAGCATGCGGGTTCGTGTATCTTGCAACTAAATAGCGATACCATATCACCGGATCCCATTTGTTCTCTTTGAGCATCGTTGACCAAAGGCAGCGACTGAGCTCGGGTATAAGGCCCTGTGCAATATGGCTATTGTCCTGGATGAATCTAGAAATAGCCTTGAGCTTGTTATGCCTCTCAAACCTTCTACTACTAGAGAGATGATTAGAATCATAAACAATAGGTTCGTAACAAACTGTTTTTGGTAGATAAGCAAAATTACTATATTTACCACATCTCAAAGAGAGCGATAAGTCCTGCACAAAAACTCTCGGATCGCATCTACCAGCCTTCTCGAGTAAACTAAGCTTGACCAACGAACCAGAGCTACCAAGGGACGTGGCTCGTGGCATTTTGCCCTCTAACATAGATTTTATAGGATTCTCTATAATCATAATCCCGCCAGACTCCCGCTTGCTTGGGGCAGTCGATCTAGATTCATGGTCATATTTACCCCTAAGGCCATAAGCCGCCTCTACAGAGAGTTCCTGCAGAGCTTTAAGTAACTGCGCTGTAGCATCTTCGGCAACTAAATCATCGCCATCAACAAAATGCACATAATCTCCAGTAGCAAGACTCAGCCCTTTATTTGTGCTAAGGGCTGGCCCTTGGTTTTTTTGATTTATGATGATAGCTTTCGGTAGAGAGGTTGCATGCTTTTTGATAATAGCAAGAGAGCCATCAGTCGATCCGTCATTTATTATGATGAATTCTTTACGAAAATTTCCCTTGATAGATTTAAGAGAATCTATAACATGAGCGATATATTTTTCCTTGTTATATACTGTGACAAGATATGTTATTAGCATCGATATTTGACCCTTATGGCAATCATTAGTTTTTATCAGGCTTTGCCTGGCAACCAAGAGAAGGCTTCGTGCCAATTGCTTGAGAAGTGTTACAAAGGGAATTATAAGGTTCTTGTTAGACTTAGCAATGAAGAACTACAAGAATCACTCAATAAGTCCCTTTGGACCTTTGCTCAAAAGGCATTCGTGCCCCATGGCAGCAAAAATGACCCTCTTGCAGAAGTCCAGCCTATATATATAACAACAGGGACAGAAAATCCTAATGGGGCAAATGTTTTGATGCTTGTTGGTACTATAGAAGGGGTTTATGAGCAATTCGAGAGAGTATTTGTTGTTTTTGATCATCTTCAGGGAGCTTTAATAAGTAATATAAAAGGCGCAATGGAGAAGTTGCAAATAGAAAGCAACCAAGTGAGCTACTATAAACAAAATGCTAAGGGAGGCTGGGACATTGATAAAAAATAATCTCGCGATGGCCTATCGTATCCTGAGCTACCTTGGGATGGATGACCATACATATACACATCTTTCAGCAAGAGAAGAGGGCGCTGATTATTTCTATATTTATCCCTTTGGTCTTCTATTCGAAGAAGTAACGCCGCATAATTTGCTTAAAGTTAGTTTAGATGGCCAGATCCTCGAAGGATCCGGAGCTTCCTATAATAAAACGGGATATGTGATTCATAGCTCAGTTTACAAGGCTAGACCTGATATTAATGCTATATTCCATATACATACTCCTGCTGGCGTAGCTGTATCTGCTATGGAAGCTGGACTCATGTCGATTAGTCAATGGGCGCTACATTTTTATGGCAAAGTATCCTATCACTCTTACGACTCTCTTGCCTTGGATGATAGTAATAATAAATGCCTGATTCAAGATTTGGGCGAAAATTTTACAATGATGATGCGCAATCACGGCACTCTTACCTGCGGCAAAACTATCCATGAGGCATTGTTTTACACATATCATCTAGAAAAGGCATGTCAAACTCAGGTCATGGCACTGCAAACTGGGCAGGGGCTTATCATTCCCCCGGAGGAAATTTGCAAAGCAACAGTAGCTGACTTGTTAAATTTTGAAAAGGATCTGGGTGCGCGTGACTGGGCGGCTTGGATCAGAAAGCTTGGTAAATAAATAGCAAAAATTCTTCTAGGATTTGCATAAGCTATTGATTTCTGATATTAGTAGTTACAATCAGTTATCAAATACTCAATCAGTTATCAAATACTCAATATGTTAGGCAGCAAAACAATATCGGCGGGTTATAATAAGCTCACAAATTGGGTAAGCAAAATATTAGCTTTACCAAAACTCCTGTCAGAGCTCTATCGCAAGATCATTGCCGATGGGAAAAAGCATATGGACCTTATGCTTATCAATTTGAAAGATTTGCGTACAAGTAATCTCAGGCTTGGAATAATTCATCTAAAACTCGGCAATATCAATGACGCTATAATGCGCCTTAAAATGGTTACTAAGTTCTTTGGGCCAAATGATGCTACAGCTCATTACTACTTGGGCTGGGCCTATTTTATTAAGGACAACTATACCAAAGCACAAGAAA
>Ga0214921_10004347_pt1 | contig 20900 bp, 11 predicted proteins | sample LL1505_MetaG_FD_177992 | JGI IMG/M metagenome (GOLD analysis project Ga0214921, IMG submission 177992) | Freshwater microbial communities from Lake Lanier, Atlanta, Georgia, United States - LL-1505 | ecosystem: Environmental > Aquatic > Freshwater > Lake | place: USA: Georgia | collected...
CTCATGAAAGGTGCCGCACCCTCCGCATCGCCCAGTGCTTCCGGATTATTCTCGTTCTTTCAAAAATAAATCCCAGGAATCTATCTGACCTGACCACACTTTGCGTTTTTTGTATTACTTTAAGATGTCGGTGGAATTCATATAGTATGGAAAATACTACACGAATTGTCGATTTACCCGAGAATGTTACCATTCAAATGCCTCCCGGGGGATCGGGATCGGGATCGGGATCGGGAGGGGGAGCAGGACGCCACGGGTTTGAGGAGACCCCCACCACTTACACCCCCATAAATGTCCACCCGAACCCTTACGGTAACTCGATTCAACCCAACCAAATGCCTTTGCCCGAGTATTCCGGTCCTACCCGAAATGCGGCCCTCGATCCTGCCAAAATGATGGATTATTTGCCCCAAGAGCCGGTGCGTTTACCTTCGCGCGATATTCCCATGGACCAGATATCGTACCAACAAGACGAGGAAATACAACCCAATTATGTTCCTCGTCCCAAACTCACCGGTGACTACATCAAGGAATACGAAATCGCCTCTGAAAAGAAAATACAGAAACACGAAAAGACCAAAAAAACGGCCGAAGAATTAGACGGGCTCATGACCGACCTACAGTTGCCCTTGTTTGTCGCCCTCTTGTTTTTTATTTTTAGCATGCCGATTGTGAATAGTGTCATGTTTAAATATCTCAAGATGTTGCCGATTTTCCATTCAGACGGTAACCTGAATTTTTACGGTATTCTGATGAAAAGTGGTCTGTTTGGAACCGTATTTTGGTTAGTTCAGAGGTGTATAGTGCTGTGGATCGGATTCGCCTAGATGCCGGATGGTCCTGGCCTCTCCATTTCCTTTCAAAATGCGTTCAAGAAACTCGCCGACTTCTCCTTTTTTCGCGACGTTTTACGACGAAGCACGGAGAGAACCGCCGCCAATCCGCGTTTTTCTGCTTTTTTCGTGGTCTTCTTTTTAGGGGTGGCGTTTACTTTCGTGGGATTGGCATTCGATTTTACCGCCGTTGGATTGTACTTCAAAAACCATTCTTCGTATTCGCGCGACGTGCGATTATTTTTCAATTCTTTGAATTTTTCCGTTTTCTCTGCGCGGATGCTTTCCAAGGTGGTCTGTTTACCGTAACAGTCGATACTGAAACGCTTAAGTAACCCTTTTTGCGCTAACCGGTTTTTCTGCTCCACGTCGAACAAAAATTTGATCATACACAAAATCCGATCCTTGTTGTAGTAGGGTTGCCGCGTGTAGTAAAATGCGAAATAAAACGTCAACATAGTATCGATTGTGGCAATCTTAATCTCGTTGTACCCCAACTGTATTTTATTATAATTATGGCACGCAATGGGGCGGTATATAAATACTAACGTGTCTCTTTCCACCCGAATCTCAATATGTTCCGGAATCAGTTCTCCAATCGCGGGATGAAGAATCTGTTCGACGTGTCTGAATCCCGCTTGTTCCAGCTGTTCTTTCAAGATGAGCGCGCACGTATTGGCGTCTTCACTGATAACATCAAAGTCGGGGATGGCCCGAATGAGCCGTTGCTGATTCTTGGGCATGTACTTTGAATAAAGCGAAGCCGCGTATCCGCCAAAAAACACCACACCTTGGTCAATCAACGTATTACGTACAATATAATAAATTTTCTGGGATTGGTTCTCTAAATCCCCGCGACGCGATGCCGTCGACATGCTGCGTTGAAATTCCACCATCGAACATTCTAACTCGGGATTGACCGGATAAAATTTGTTCAAAAGGGTCATACGTTTGAGAACCTTTTCCCACCGCGAAACATCCCCCGCCGGGCGCGACAATTCCAAAAACATGTTCATGCGTAAAAAATTGGGGGACGCATAGTAAATTCCGGCAACCTTGATGGCTTCGGGTTTCATGGTGTCAAATATTTCTGGATCAAGGTACGTAATATCCGCAATCGGAATAAAATTCACAAATACCTTGTATGTTCCGTGGTGTACCCCCGATTTGGCCTCAATCTCTTCGTAACCCGCTTTGAAATAAATATCCGCCAATGCTTTCGCATCTTCCAAAGGGGTTTTGGAGTAAAAATCGTAATCCGGAATTTCTAAATCGCGGTTATAAAATTGGGCAAACTTGGGCAGGATGTTATTGATGGCGGTACCTCCGTAACAGATACACTCTCTGCGGCGCAAAAAGTCCTCTAAAACCGCGATAATACGCTTTATTTCTTCCGAACTCGCCATCTTGGACAACTGTAATTGTTCGGTTTCGTCCACCGCGTGCCGTAAAATCGCCAATTCACATTCTTGAAACGTCATCGAATCATCACATAACTCAGTGTTAAATTTACGGGATTTGGGCTTGGGATTGGGCTTAGGTTGAAACATGGGTTCTCTTATATGTCTGTGTATCAATGTCAATCTATCTATCTAATAAATAGATAGATTTTTACCACAAGCCAAATTGCGGCGCATGGGGGCGACCGTTTATTAGGCGATAGATTTTTTTATATACGCAATCATCGTTGCCATCGGAACAAACGCAGCCCCTCCGCTATTCGCAAACATCGTTTCGTACGTAGCCAAATTTTGATCGTTTTGATAAAAGGGATACATGACCACCTGTATACCGTAATTCAACGGCAATTTGTAATAAGGCATCGTACTCGACATCCCGAAAAGTTTGACCCAATAATTAGAACTAGCATTGTCTGGTATCACCAAATTGAATGAATTTACCGAGGTTGTCAATTTGTCGTCGCGGATCGTGGGTGAATTTAATTTTTGATTCGCCAAGGTGGAATAAGTACGTACCGTATTTGTGTAACCCGTAATCATGTTGACATAATTCGCCAGATCATAACACGGGGACGATGAATTCCCGCTGAGCGTCGCACACGAATTTTGCGGGTCGCGGTAATCGGCCGCGGTCTGGGCTTCCAACACAATAATCACCTTTCCGTTCAACGAACTGTCTAAATTTTGGGTCATCGGATCTAACTGGATGGCTTTTCCCGCGTTATCTACATACAATTTGGAGGAAATTGCCGAATTGTGAATGACATGGGCAATCTGCGAGTACAGGTACCGATTTCCCTGTGAACAAACCCGTAAATGGATGAAAATGGGGTCCTGTGGATTCGGGGTGCCCTGGAAATACCCGTAGATACCAATCGTATTCAAAATATCGTACAGAGTCTCCGTAGACTGGGGGCGCATCTCGTGACAGCTGACCGTCGGAATCAGGTTGATATTGTCTTTGGCCTCTGCATTGGGGAAAATTTCAAAATCTAGAAAACGGCAACCGCGCTGTAATACATATTTTACCATGTCTTTGTTGATATAGTTACCCGTAAACGCGGTGTTATACGAAGCTTTGATACAATACTGAACTATCGGCATCGGTTTTGTTGGGACCGGGGCATTGGAAATACCCACGGGGGTTGTATTCACAGTTACCGTGGCCAACTCGTTGGTTTTACTGGGGACACTGAATGCCAGACCCTCGCGGGCCAGTAATAATTGGCGTTGTCGCATCAGCTGATAAATTAAATATAAAAATCCCCCCAACACGAGCAAAATGACGAATTTTTTTAGGTAAGACATTTCCTTTCCAGATAAAAAACAATATAATACTAATATATTATAGTAATTTATTATACTCCTTCGCGAGAGAGTTACTCTACTAAAATATCGTACCATGCCCGGTGGACTACTAAATATTATTTCTGAAGGCAGTAACAATGTATTTTTAATGGGGAATCCGACCAAGACATTTTTTACCGTCACTTATTCCAAACACACGAACTTTGGGTTACAAAAATTTCGCATTGATTACGATGGTTCGCGTGACTTGCGGACCACCACCCCCTCGACATTTAAATTCAAAATTAAACGTTATGCGGAATTACTCATGGACACCTATTTAGTCATTACATTGCCGAACATATGGAGTCCGTTTTATCAGCCAACAACCAGTACGGGTGATATGTGGGCGCCGTACGAATTCCGGTGGATAGATAACATTGGTACCCAAATTATCCAGGAAATCAACATCACGTGTGGTTCTCTGACTCTACAAAAATATTCGGGGGATTATTTGGCAGCCATGGTCGACCGCGATTTTTCCGCCGAAAAGAAGAAATTGTTCAACGAAATGACGGGCAATGTCGAGGAGTTAAACAACCCCGCTATTGCGATGGGTAGAGAAAATTGCTACCCGAGTGCGTATTATACTGACAACCCGGCGGGGGCGGAACCGTCGATTCGCGGTCGCCAACTCTATATTCCTATCAACACCTGGTTTACCCTCGACAGTCGGTGCGCATTTCCTCTGGTGGCGCTTCAATACAATGAGCTGGAAATAGATATTACACTCAGACCCATCCAGGAGATGTTTCAGGTTCGCGATGTCTTTGATTTTGGCAACAATTATCCCTACATTCAGCCCGATTTTAACCGCCAGGAAATGCAAATGTACCGGTTTCTACAAACCCCTCCGTCGATTTTCATGGAAGCCGGCAACTTCGCCAACCAAACCACCGTGTGGAACGCCGACGTTCATTTACTGTGTAATTACTGTTTTTTGTCCAAAGCCGAAACCGAACTTTTTGCGGCCAAGGATCAGGTCTACCTGGTGAAAGACGTTTTCCGTTATTCTTTTGAAAACGTTACAGGATCCATGCGGTTACCTCTTACCTCCAACGGAATGATCGCAAACTGGATGTGGTATTTACAACGTAATGACGTGAATCTGCGTAACGAGTGGTCGAATTACACGAATTGGCCATACGGCAATTTGCCCTCCAATGTCACGTTGGCGCCGAATACGATATCTCCCACGTTTGCGGAACAAGCCGCCGCCGCAGGGTTGGTTTACGGACCACAGACTCAACCCAATTTGACCACCTCTGGGTATTTTTATTCGGGCGATTTTACCGTGGACAATCAAAAGGATATTTTATTCACTGCGGGCATACTGTTAAACGGAGAATATCGGGAAAACACCCTACCCAGTGGTGTGTTTAACTATGTGGAAAAATACACGCGCACGGGTTCGGCGGCCAAAGAAGGGCTTTATTGTTACAATTTTTGTTTAAACACAAGTCCATTTGAATATCAGCCGTCGGGGGGTATTAACATGAGTAAATTCAAAACCATCGAACTGGAGATTACCACCTACGTTCCCCCTTTTTCGGCCAATTCGAATTTTCAGGTCATTTGTGACGGTAATGGTAACCCGATTGGGGTTAACAAGCAAAATTGGAAACTCTACGACTATAATTTCAATTTGGTTCTCTTTGAAGAACGCTACAATGTGTTATCCATCATCGGAGGAAACTGCGGGTTGTTGTACGCGCGTTAAATTGGTATTTTTACTACAAAATTGATTCTTTTGGTGTATCTCGTACAAGATGCCACCATCCGAAAACCAAGTGTTGATATTTCACTCCTCACCCCCCGATAACATGTCGTCTGCGCCTACCACCGTCTCACTCGCCGCGGATCAAACCCTGGACCGTGCCCTGGGACACGCCGGGGTTACTAGCGGCGGACGAGGAGTGCGCAAGTACCAGACGCAGATGACCAAGCGCGACCGTGTGCGGTTGGAAGCAGAGGCCAAAACCGCCCAAGAAAGCGAGAAAAAACGCGCTGAAAACGCGCAGGCGGCTTATCGCGAAAAGGTACGTCAAATGAACAACAACGAATTGGATTACATGTAATCCGAAAAATGGCCGGGCAACCCGCACCCAAAAAGATGGGTAAAAACACCAATATAATATAGTACAGTATACTATATTGGTGTTCTGTATCAACTATGGAAAAAACAACCTGGAAAATAAACAAAAAAAACTCTGACCAGGGCAATGTATCATCATCAAATAATTCAACCGTGTTACCCCTTACAGATGTTGATAGAGGTGCGGGGTCAAATCTTGACCGACATAAAATACAAAAACATAAAAAAATACGCAATCAAGTGGATCCTTTGGAAATTTTATCCACCCAACCGGACAACTATCCGGTTTTTTTTGTGCGAGATGTTCCCGTTGAATCGGAGAACTTGGGTGTAATCGGGACACGCAGTGCTAGTAGCCATGTCGAAGGGTTCGGTGAACAAGGTGAAGAACCCTCCACTAGATCTTTAGGCCCACTAGGAACTATTCGGACGGATGAGAAAGGTGTCGAGTTTAATGTTGGTAAGGGCGACATCGACATTCTAGGTTCGTTGATTGATGTGAATAATATGGATTTTGCCGACCGAGAACTCCTGCTTGAACTGAAAAATAACGAGATTGGCTTTGTAAAAAACCTCAATTTTAGTGCATGTATTGGGGGGAAAGACATCCAACCGGGAGATGTGAAGTCATCCGGTGATACGACTGATCCAAATTCACACACGTTTAATGGTCAAATGCGTGCCACCGTTGCGGATGTGTCCAATGACATCAACGATAATCCCATCTTCCAGTTTGTGAAAACGAACTTAAAGTACGTGGAATACCCTTTTATTTACTACAAATGGTTAATAAATAAACTGGGAATCAAAATATGTGACGGGCTCACGGTATCCCAGCTGGTGAGTCCGGCGACGGATGACGAAATGCGGGTGGTCATTGCGAATATTTCCCGGGTTTTTGCGTTATTATTCAGTGTACTAATTACTCACAACTGGTTTTTCATCATGTTTTATCGTTACGAAAATCAGCGTGTTTCTAGCTGGAAGTTATCTTCGAAAATGTTTAAAGATTCGAGTCCTCTTATGAATTTTTTGTTCGAATTTACTCTATATCCCCTCCAATGTCTCAACAAATTCATGTTGTATGATTTACCCGGTATGATGGAGTGGTTGTTTAAAAGCCACGATATGATTTTTTTGGTCATGTATATTTTCATTTACAAGACAACCAGTACCTGGGGCCCGGCGGTCGTTGATCTGTTTTACGATTCCATGAAAATCCTCTTTAATCATTCTGTAAAACCCTGGGACGACGCTCTTATACATAAATACTCGAATGGTAAAGAATATTCACCTACCTTACGTACCTACTGGTTTTTTCATTTGCTTATATTTGGTGGGCAGATTCCGAGTATTTTTCCCAGCTTTTACAGTAAATTCTACAATGAGAACCTCTCAGAGGAAGAACAGGAGAAATTGGTTAACGACGTTGTAGATGATTTGTTGCCCAATCGCACGGGAGACCCCACCCCTCCTGTTCCCGGCGCAGTACGTCCGGGCCCGGTTAATGTAACCAACACTGTGGTGGTTCAGCCGGTTATACCGGGTGCTGCTGCTGGGCCGGGGGGTGAACCGGGTGCTGCGGCTGCTGCTGATGCTGGACCGGAGGGTGAACCGGGTGCTGCTGGACAAGGTACTGCTACTCCTCAGGGTACTGCTGTTCTTCAGGGTGCTGCTGTTCTTCCGGGTGCTGCTGTTCCTCAGGGTGCGGATCTTGCTAGTACTGCGGTTCCTCAGGGTGCTGCTCTTGCTAGTACTGCTGTTCCTCAGGGTGCTGCTGTTCTTCAGGGTGCTGCTGTTCTTCCGGGTGCTGCTCCTCTGGTTGTTGCTCCTCAGGGTACTGCTGCTCCTCAGGGTACTGCTGTTCTTCCGGGTGCTGCTGTTCTTCCGGGTGCTGCTCCTCAGGGTGCTGCTCCTCAGGGTGCTGCTATCGCGGGTACTTCTGTTATTCCGAGTGCTACTCCTATGGTTATTGCTCCTGATGCTACTACTCAGGGTGCTACTGTAAATGGGAATACACCGTCTACTTCTGTTACTACTGCGACGACTTCGATATCGTCACCACTTGTACAAGCTATTGATAATAAAAAGTCTGAATTAGGTAATCCTGTAAAAGGGGCTTCTGTGGATGATGCGCCCCCTGTACCGCCTACGTCTACTGCTCTTGCTGGTACTGTTCCTACGGGTGCTACTCCTCCGGGTACTGCTGCTGTGGTTGATGTTCCTGCTGCGGCTAATATACCCCCTCCTGTACCGCCTACTAATGTAGTTAGGGTTTCGCCCCCTGCGGCTCCTACGGCGGCTCCTCCTGCTACGGGTGCAGCTGCCGCGGCTTCTACGGCGACTCCTCCTGCTACGGCTATAAGTGCTGCTCCTACGGATTCGGCTCCTGCAGCTACGGCTACGACTGCTGCGGCCGCGGCTCCTACGGCTTCGGCTGATACGGCTACGACTGATACGGCCGCGGCTCCTACGGATTCGGCTCCTGTAGCTACGGCTACGACTGCTGCGGCCGCGGCGCCTACGGCTATTACCACTCAGGGTAATCCGGGCGCCCCGACTACATCTAATAGTACTACGACGAACCCAACATCTCAGAGTAATGTCGATGTTGTTTTCACACCTCCAGTCATGGATTTCACAAAAATGAAATGCGACAATGAAATCACCAATATTCAACAATTTTCCAAGGCTCAACTCGAAAAAGAAACCATCGCATGGTATGATATCCTGGATGAGGCAGGTAAACCCCCTACTAAAAAACAAATATTAGCATGGAGAAAAAAATATGCTGAAAATTGGAATAAAAATTTAAAAGAAAATACACCCAAAATCAAAGAATTCATAAAAAAATGTCGTCCATCGATGTCGAGTAAAATTTCATCGGTCGGCAAAAGCGTTGCCACTAACCTCGCCAAAAATGCCGCGCAAGGAACCGCATCTCTCGCATACAATTTTTTGTCGGGCGCAAAAAATATGGTTACCGACGTTTTACGGTTTATGATATCTCAATACTTTGTTACGATAGCCGGCATGTCCATCGCGTTTTATATATTATTCTATTCTTTCTTCGGTATTGCCTATTTTTCCAAATTGGGGATTATCGAAAGTTTTTCTGAAATAAGTAACTATATTCAAAAAACCAGTAGCAACAATTACATGGAACGCTGCGGTATCGAATCACAGTGTATGACTACATGGGACTGGCTGTACTCTAAAATATCCTGGGTTTACCATAAAGCCATACAAATCATGTTTAAACATTTATACATGGGTTCCATCATCACTGTTCTGTTTTTTGCGAGTTTCAAGTATGTCAACACTGATCAAATAACCAGTTCCAAACAATTGAAACTCAGTCTCATGTTTATCACTATTTCCTTTGCGATTTTGGTTATCCTCATGTATATCCTCATTCGGCTCTTTTCAACCCGTATAATTTCCACTTTTAGATCTACCGCACAGAAAGTTAAATCTACCGCACGAAAAGTCGGGTCATACCGCCCATCGTTTAATTAAGACGGGGGGACGGAGGGCGGCAGGGGGAGAGGGCGGAGGGCGGGGGAGACCATTCATTTATTATGCCTTGTAATATAATAACAAAAACAGTATAAATGTTGTATTTTAGTAATAATACACAACATAACCACTTACCTGGTACGTCATGAAGAAAAAAACAAAGTCCAATTCGAATTCGACGAGTAACCATACCAATAACAAACCTCCTATGCCGTTTGTTTCGGTATGTACTCCCACCTTCAACCGCCGCCCCTTTATTCCCATCATGTTTGAATGTTTCCGCAATCAAACTTATCCCAAAAGCCGGCTGGAGTGGATCATTATTGACGACGGGACCGACAAGATTGGGGATTTGGTTGACGCGGCCAACATTCCCCAGATAAAATATTTCACGGTCGATAAAAAGATGACGTTGGGGGCGAAACGTAACATGATGCACGACAAATCCCGCGGTTCCATTCTGGTATATATGGACGACGACGACTATTATCCTCCCGAGCGTATTTCACATGCGGTCGAAAGTCTCCTTAAAAACCCTCAAGCGCTCTGTGCCGGTTCCAGCGAAATTTATCTTTATTTCAAAAATATTCAGCAAGGAAAATCGGCCATGTACCAATTTGGTCCCTACGGGCCCAACCACGCGACCGCCGCATCATTTGCGTTTCGTCGTGAACTGTTGAACAGCACGCGTTACGAAGACCATGTGTCGATTGCGGAAGAGCGCCATTTTCTGAAAAACTACACAGTACCCTTTGTACAACTGGATCCCCTCAAAACAATTCTGGTATTTTCGCACGAACACAATTCATTCGATAAACGGACCCTGTTGGAGAACATCAACCCCCGAACTACTCGTCTATCCAACAAAACCGTAGATATGTTTATCAAGTACCCTCACGAAGCCCGGATCAAACAATTTTTCTTGGAAGAGATTGACGAACGTTTGCGTCAGTACGCCCCCGGTGAGCCCCGCATGAAACCCGATGTTCTTCAGCAAATAAAAGATATAAAGGAACAGCGCGAAAAGGAAGCAATAGAAGCCGCCTTGAAAAACCAACAACAGAATTTACCAACTCCTCAACAAATCATGATGCAGCAACCGGGTAAGGACCCGGTACCGATTGGATTGAATGACGCGGTAGCCATCATCAACCAACAACAACAGAAAATAGTTGAAATGGAACGGCGCATCCAAGATTTGGATAAGATCAACGCGATGTATCATGCCCGGCTGAAACAGGTGGACGCACGACCACCGTCGGAAGCAGGTTCGGAAGCCGGTACCGAAATGTTCAAGACAAAAATTCAGGAACTCACCGAAACTGTGGACAAGCTCTCGTCACAGGTCAAAGTACTTTTGTTGAAAAATTCCGAATTGGTTGCGGAAAACACGGCCATTAAAACGGACAAGCCCTCCGCTCCGGATGCTTCCGTCCAGAAAGAATCGGGTACGGCCCCGGCGAAACCCGCAGAGACGACCCGGCGCGAAAACAATATTTTCCGTAAACCCGCCGAACCGCTTTCTTACACCGACAATCTGTTGAATAACCCTAAAAAACCGCTTTCTAAGAGCGAACCCGAGGTGTTTATCCGAGTTTGATCTCGTCCGTTGAACTCCGGCTAGGATTCCTCGGGGTCCCCTTCGGCGAAATCAATGTCGCCTGTTTCTTTTTTGACATTTTTATCCAAATATCGATAGATTCTTTTGATATCCAATTTATTGATATTATAATTCTCAAACATTTCGTCTACTTTCGTCATAATATCCGGATTCGTCAAGAAATCGTGACCATAGACCAAACGCAATTCCTGGAAAAACGCAATCATGTCCTTTTTATCCATGTCCAGCTCCTGACACATACTGTAAATAAAGAGTTGGTTGTTGTATTCCGTCGAATATTTGGTCAACACTTTGGTGAAACGCACCTCGTCCGGTTGAAATTTACCCGCGTTTTCGGGAAACGTTTCGTGATACAACCGGTTGTTGTAAAATGTTTTCATCATCGACGACATCTCGTTGAATTGCCAGATTTGGTTTTGAAACGTAATGCGGTCAATGTAATCCGCAAAACACATGTTGTCCAGGATGTGCGAATAAAACATGAAGGATTTGTTCGTCGGTGATTTATCGATGACATCTATAATGTTCTCGTGCCACAACAGCGCCACAATGGTGCGATCCGTTTCGTTCATGAAAGTGTTGTGTTGTTCAATGGGCAGGGACCGGTTCATGAGGGTCTTGGTGATTTTTTTAGAGTCTTCGATATTGGTTTTGGTTTTAAACACGTGTTCGAGAACCGTCACCATCTTGTCCGAAGTGGCGGTCGTTTGTTCGAAAATTCGGGGGTTTTTTTCGTATATTTTTTTTATAAACAGCAATTTACGCAAATCGCCCTGAATGAACCGGGTGTACGTGGTGGGCGCATGCGGCACCCACTGTCGCAAAAGACCCACAATCTGTTCATCCGTCGGCGTTTTAAGTTCAAACACATTACATACTTTCATGAGTTCCCGGATTTTCTTGTCCATGAAATAATTCCCAATACAAATGATGGGATTGAGGGTCACGTCCTCGGATTTCTGCTTTTTGGTCTTTTTTTGACGGATCAGTTTGATCAAGGAAGTGATGCCGCCCTTGTCTCCGTTGTTCATCCCGTCAATCTCGTCCATGACAATGGCAATGTTTTTCACTTTTCGGTGCATCATCTGGAGAACGTTGCGATTGGAAATGTTGTTGCTGGTAATGGTCTCTATCAGCGATTTGTTGCGCACATCGCCCGCATCGTACTTGATGACGTCGTAATCCAATTCTTTCAGTAGCGACAAGACAAATTCGGTTTTTCCGCATCCCGTGGCGCCGTAGATATAAATGCCCTTTTTGAAATGTATATTTTTACAATTCTCTTTGAAATTCAACAAAATGTGTTTGATCTCCTCTTTTATTTTTTCTCGGCCCAGTATCTCATCCATTTACGACAGTATTAGCAGCAGCAGAGAAAATGTATACTATAATACCAGATGTATTTAGATCTGTTATTATATTCGAAATACTAACGCACGGCGGGTATTTACCGGCCAAATTTACTGAAATCCGTGGTCAGGGGCAGGAAATCGGACCCGGGGCGGTCCGTTAACACCCCGTTGTAAGTATAGGGATTGGTGGGCCCCACCAGTTGTCCGAGTTGGGAATACGATCGTCCTTCTGCCGACGCCGTTCCGGCGGTCCCCATGGTCTGCTGCTGCGGCTGGGATGTTACCGATTGACCGGCACTCGTCATCCGTTGTTGCTGCTGCTGTTGTTGGGACATTCCCGCCTGCACGGCACCGCTACCACCTTGTAGTATATTTGAAACCCCCGAGCCGGTGTCTTTCAGGAAATTCGACACACCCGATCCGGTATCTTTCAACAGGTTCGTAGCGCCGGATCCGGCGTCTTTCAAAAGATTCGTGGCCCCCGATCCCGCCGCATAAGCCAACCCTCCCGCACCTATCAGTGCTGTTTCACCCAACTCCGTGATATTATTGGCAATACCCAATGTCACATCGCCCGCCGTGGTGCGACTTCCCTGGTTGCTGGCCTGGTTGCTGGAGTGGGTGCTCGCCTGGTTGCTGACCTGGTTGCCGGTCTGTGTGCCCCCCTGGCGACGTAGAACATCCGACAAAGAATATTGCGCACTGGGCGTCAAAGATGCTCCTCCCGTGGAGCCACAGCTCGCGCACGTCCCAGTGAACGACGGACACGCCGGACACGCGGGGCAAATCGGCGGGATGAACTGGGTCTTCAACAAATAGTCGTTCCAGTCCACCCCAGGAGTCGTAGTTACTACAGGTGCGCGGGGTGGCACGGGAGAGGCAACCGGCAATGCGGCGGGGCTCGGAGACGCGCCGCCTTTGGCTGCGCTGCTGTCCGCAAGATTCAATTTGACCGTCGTCAACTTTGAAGAATTCGCCGGGAAAGGCGATTGCGTGACCCCGTTCTTCTGTAGAGAACCGTCCGCGCCAAACCGCAGCGTTTCCAGAATCTTGTACACATTGCTCGTTCCCGCCGCGCTGTTCGCCGTGTTATTCGTCTGAATCACCGAAATCATCGTTTTTTGTCCACTGGGTATGTACAACACCATGTTCTGACCTATCGTGTCATAAGCCACCCAAACCGTACTCGACGCAGGCACCGAATTCACGGCCGAGAATCCCGCAATCACGTTGCCGCTGCGGTTATAAATCTTCGGCGTACCTGTGTTATTTTGTATCACTAAATCGCCCGTGGACGGGTTGTAGAAAATATTGCTTAATATTTGGTAAAGTTTTTGTGAGGTCGTCGTTTCCAACACATAACTGTTGTTATTGGGATTGTGGTCCTTGACTGCCATGGACAAGGGCGGTATCACCGCCGAAAACGCCTGGTAGCTCACATTCTGACCGTTCGCCGGAATATAGTAACCACACGCATTGGTGTTTTGATCTAAATCAATCACGTGGACATAGGTGTCCTGGTCCCACGGTAAATAAATCACTTCATTGTTCGTGGTTTGGGAAATCACGGGACATCCAGTGTAAATAAACCACGTCTCCGAGCTGTTAGAAACAGTGGTCGGTTGAACGGGAATCGTCGGCGTACCATTTAAATACGAGTATTTGGTCAAGGTCCCGCTTCGGTTGATTACATCTAAATGATCAATGTCCGCGTTGGCCGAGGGGACGGCCGAGGGGGTGCCCGCCGCCGCGGCGGGGGAAGGCGCCGGGGAACCCGACCCGTAGGCCGCACCGTACACTCTCAATAAATTTCCGTTGGTCGTGTCAATGTAATTGTTGTCGTAAATTTTCAACACATTGTTCGTAGGATAACCCAACACGTTACACGTGGTATTGGGTGCCACCGTGTAATTGTAATTCACGAACGACTCCAAGGGAGGAGAATTGGGCGTATTTTTCATAAATAACATGAAAACTATTAATACGGCTAATATGAGTAAAAAATACCAAAATGCGGTTAATTTCATTTTATAATTACCACGCGTATATTTTATGCCACGAAAAAATTTGGTGACCGCCCCTCCCCCCTCCGAAAACCCGTTACATAAACAGGTTCTCCAATTTCTCCCGGGAAATCTCCATAAATTTGGTGGTACGGTCCATCGTCGAATACCCAATACGTACCATATCGTTTGCCACTACAAATCCCAGGGTATATTCCACCTTGTCGCCCTCGAACGTAAAAAACCGGGAGAACCGGCGTATTTCGTAGGTGCGCGGATCTACCGCAATCAACACATGGTAATAGTACCGCCGGTCCTCGTACGACACGATGTGACAAATGAACCAGATTTCGTCTCCCACCCGGACCCCGCAGGTCGACCCGCGAAAATGCTTGAAGCACCGGGGAGTGGGTATTTCGTGGGTCGTCGTGAACCGCCCCGTGGTGGGGTGAATGTCCCCCACCTGCATCGGATGCCACTTATAAATACACTTCAGCTGGTCATCGCCGTCCGAGAAGAGCACCCAATTCTTCTCCACCTGATGTTGATCCGCGCAGTTGAGTAACACCGTGTTTTGAGTCTCCCCCGTCGCCAAATCGATTTCGCCGTGTTCGATGACAAATGTACTGTAACCCAATCCGCGGTTCGCATTGTAATACACCTTTCCTCCGTGAGAAAATAGGCGGACGTCTTCCAAACCTATGTAGGTATTGTCCAGCGCTTTGACATGTTGAAGCAGCTGCCCCGTGGTGGCAGCACCGTCCTCATCTTGAATATATACCACATTGCGGGTTTCGATCGTGTCTTTTTGCACGTACCCCCCGCGCTCATCAATGTGATAGTTCACGTAACGCACGTTGACGATCAGCTTGTTCTCGTGGTAGGTGATCGACGGGGTACTCGACGTGAAATTGGGGTCACTCACCATGGAAAACAGCGCGTCTGAAAGTGGCGTATAGGACGAACCCCGTTCCCGCAATTTGGGCGCATAAAATTTATAATTACTCAAAATGTTTCGCGACATCCATTCCTCAATGTGGGGGTAACACAAGACGTTGACGCATTTTTGCGGAAGATCGTGCCCGTCGTGGTTACAATAATACCCCACGATTGTGAGTTCATAATCCAGTTTGTGGTCATAAATTTCCTTCTCCATGAAAAGGTAATCTTGCGGGGGGTGGAGTTGACGCTGCTTGTCCGCCATGCTGTAAAAACTGTAGGCCAACTCGTTTTTACCACGTTCGCGGTAATGATTGATGATGCGGTACAAGTTTTCGATTCGGCGGGGGTAAACGGCGTAGGCCTCCATCCAATAATACACCGCCTTTTCCATTTCCCCCATTTTCTGGTAACACTTGCCGATACTGTAAAGGCTGTGCCATATTTCCTCGATCCACCCGCCAATCTCCACCCGTTTTTTGAACATGGCGATGGCCTCTTCCGTACGGTTGGCATCCCGCAGACTGTTGGCCAAATAAAACGTGTACCGGTCGTTGTTCGGCTCTTGCTCCAGCCCTTGGGTCAGCAGCCGAATATCACGCTCGTATTTGTCGGCCTTGCTCCCCCCGTCCCCCAAATCGTGAATAAATAGTGCGTCTTTCTCAAACATGCCGTACGTGGTCCCTTCGGGTACTTTCACATATTCGTGGGTGACCCCCCAGTACGACATGCCCGATCGGTGTTTCACAAACCGCACGTTTTTATAGTAGAATTTTTCCGTTCCCTGGAAAACATAGTGCGCCGGGTTCGCCCACAGTTTACGCTTCAGTGTCTCCACACTGGATTGGACCTGGAGAACCATGTCCGCGTCAATGAGAAGGATATAGTCTACACCCTCCATGGTATCGCACTGGGTGAGGGCGTGGGTGCGGTTGTATCCGAAATCGCGAAAGGGTTCGTGGACTATACGCCCCTCGATATTGTGCTCGGCGAAGAACTCGCGGATGATTGTTTCGGTGTCGTCCGTACTGCCGGTATCGCAAATACAGTAGGTATCTATCAACGGGAGAACCGACGTCAATAGGCGTCGAATCACCTTGCTTTCGTTTTTTACAATCATGTTTAGACATATTCGGGGGAGGGGGGAGGTGGAAAGGGATGACGAAGTTTCCGCAATCATGAGGATAGTGCGATTATTACATTATTTGGATAGGGTTTTATATTTTTTTATCGATACAATATAACATCCATTTGAACACCCTCCCGCCGGTTCAACCCCATTATTCTACGAGAATAATAGAATAATAGAATATAGTAACAACATCGTTATCGTAATATTACCATGTCTTTTACCCGATTTCACGATGATCCCTCCCGTATTCGCAAACAACTGCAAGAATCCACGGACCAGGGGCGCTATTGGTTAGAAACCCCGGGGCCGGGGTTCTCCGTGCCCTTTATTGAAGACCCCCACATTCGCCTCCAGGGTTGGGGTGCTAACCTGCGTACCAACTCCTTGGCGGTCAACACCTCGTTGCTGGGCATCGATCGTCGGCTCACCCACGATGTTGTGACGTACGATGCGAAAACTCCCCTCCATACTGCCGGGGTCTATCCCATTCGCGAAACCCCGGTGGTCAACGAGTCCCGTGCCACACATCCTGCCTGGATGTTTAGGGATTTAGAACAAAACCGGTGGGAACAACCTATGCACTCCGTGCAAGACCACGTAGAAGCCCCCTTTCCTAGCTTGGTTTCTACACGGTTTTTAGAACGTCACGGACAAAAATCCTGAACGGGAGGGTGGGGGAGGGGGAGGAGGCTAGGGGGGGTCCGTATCAACGGGTCAGTGGCCATAGGATGTAAGTAGCTTCCCCACGCCGACTACTCCACAATAAAGTACATCCCGGGGGGCAAAAACAACACAAATCTCGGGTCAAACCGATAAATTCGCAAAAATACTCCACTATATTATAGCTATAATATTATAGGTATAATATACAATAATAACCCGATAAAAATATGGAAGTCGCTATACCGTTGTTGGCGATTGGTGGTTTATACATCGCATCCAACCCTAGCAAAAATAAAGATAATTTCCAGGGGGGCTCGCGTCGTAACAACGGCGGGGGAGTGATATCGGGCAGCGACCTGCCCAATGTCACGTTCCTAACCGCAATTACCCGACCGAGTACCCAGTGGAAAACGAGATCAGAGATCTCACCTCCAAACTCTCCGCCGTCAACAAATACGACGGCGGTTCGGTATACACCGACAAATATTTCAATCCGGAACTCAACACCGCCGCTGTGGCCTCTTACGCGCCTTTGAATAATGACCAGTCGGTAGCCTCTACCTCCGCGCAATATACGTCCCTGACCGGCGAGACGGTCAACCAAGACTATTTTCGTCACAACAACATGGTCCCGTTTTTCGGTGGTCACATTCGTGGCCGCAATGTCGATGCCAACAACAATGAATCTATTTTAGACAATTACTCGGGGACGGGCTCGCAAACCATCATCAAACGGGAACAGGCCCCCCTCTTTGCGCCGGGTGAAAACTACCAGTGGGCAAACGGTGCTCCCAACACTACCGATTTCATGCGTTCGCGCGTCAATCCCAGCATGCGCATGGCCAACGTCAAACCTTTCGAAGAGGAATTGGTCGGTCCCGGTCTGGGTTTAGGCTACGGCACGCAAGGCGCGGGCGGATTCAACTCGGGGGTGTTGGCGCGCGATCTCTGGTCGGAAAAAAATGTCGATCAACTTCGCGTGCTTACCAATCCCAAAGCCAGCGGACACATGATTTTAGGCTACGAAGGTCCCGCTATCCACAATGTGACCTCGCGCGGTGAACTCGGGGTTCAGGAGAAACACCGCCCCGAAACCACATTTGAACTGGGGCAGGACCGGCTCTTGACCACCACCGGCATGGGTCAGGGGCACAACATTCGTCCGCAACAGATGGACCGCCACACCACGCGTGCGAACACCACGTCGTCGTATTCCGGGGCGGCCAAATCGCAGCTGGGAGGCGCCGGGGTGTTGGAGGGAGAATACATGGCCCCTCACCGCATCGAACTGGGGTCTCAGCCCCTGGGCACCGCGGGGGCGGTGGGTATCAACGGTTTCGCGTCCACCTACGATTTCGGGGCCAATGCCGTCAAAGCCTACCCCAACCAACGATCTACCACACGCCGCGACGATTACTTTGGCGCCATCGGCGGCGCGTTCGGGGCGGCCGTGGCCCCCCTCCTCGACGCCCTGCGTCCCTCTCGCAAAGAAAACACCATTGGTTCGTTGCGTCCTTACCAGAATCCGGGGTCTTCCGTGTCCGCGGGCTACATGTTTGATCCTAAGGACCGCCCGGCCCCCACCATCCGCGATACCACCCGCCGCGAGGGCATTTATTCCAACATTGACGCCGGACAACGGGGTGGCGCCTACGATGTGACGCCGCAACAGGTGTTACCTCAGGCCCGTGACACCACCAATGTCGCTTATGTGGGGGGGTCGAGCGCGTCGGAGCGTTACCGCGTGAACCGTTCGCAGGAAGCCGAGTACAACCAGCGCAACAATGATCTCAAGTCGTCCACCATCAACGGCCGTATGGTTCCGGGTAACATGGCACTGTATTCGGGTGACATTTCGATGACGGGGAAAGCCAAGGACAATTATTTAAAAAATACGCGTCCTTTGGGACCGAGTGGTCCCACGCAGTCGGGCTCGCTCTACAATTTTGGCGAACTACAGAAAATGCCTACCACGCTGGATTCAAACGTACAATTGGAACGTAGCGATCCCGATATCTTGGCGGCCTTGACGGGGAACCCCTACAATATTCCTTACCGGGCCAAATAATACGGGGAACCAAGGTTCCCCCGTACGCCTCCTCCTTTATATTGCGGGTAACCAAGGTTCCCCCGTACGCCCCCTCCCGTGGAACCAAGGTTCACGTTTGTGAGAATAATTTGTTCATGTTGACGGCCTCCAAGTTTTCCGGTTGGGGTAAAAACAGCTTCATCATGATGTCGTCATCGCGGAACCGTACGGTGTATTCCTGCTGAATCTTGTTCCGGCCCACCCGCCCCATGGCCTGTATGATTTTTTGTTGCGTCATATTCGCGAGATCTTTCCCAATGAAACCGTGACAGAATGCGTAATTTGTACCATAAATGTAGTCCGACGAGGCCAAAATAATATACAGTTTTTGTTCATAGGCGAGCCGTTTCATGACTTCCATGTATCCGGGATGAGGATGATTCGTAAACATCCCGATGCCCAACAACAAGAGGATTTTCATGTTGTTATCAACATCCAATTCCATGATTTCTTTTACCACCGTCTCCGAAATATTGGGCGCAAATGCGTTGGCGTGATGGGTCTCGGTCCAAAACTGCTGATGACTGGGGGTATTCGGGACATATACCGCATCCAGGTTGATCGACATTATCTGGGTACGCAACATGTCCAGCTGTTGAACGATCCGCCGTATTTCGGGGTTTTGTTCTTCTTTGCGCTCCTCTTTGCGGTCCTTTTTACTACTCGATTTACCCGCCGAGGCGGGTTCTTCTTTGTTGGTGCCCATCTTGTCTTCCAACATTTGTTGCTGGGTTTCCATCTTTTTTTGAACCTGATTGTTATGCTCAATCTTCTCCATGATACGTTCAAACACGGCCGTCGGGATTTTCGACGATTGAATATAAAACTTGCCAATCTTTTCCACATCCTCTGCGAGGAAAATGGTGGGCCCGTCCGTCAATGTAAACGCATCCGCCGTAGTCAGCAGAATACCGCACCCGCTGGGGGTAGGCGCCGGGGGTTTCAACTCGGTCGTGGTCGAAAAACTGTGGTTTTTTGTGATCGCGTCGGCGAGGCTGGACGACGCCGACGCCGTATGTGGTACCTGTACACTCTGTGTGCGTTGAAGACTGCCTCCCCCGCGTTTCAGCGCATATTTGGTCGTGTGTCCGTAAGACAGAGCCGCGTGGACTTTGGGCCACTGATTGCGGTCCAGATGGCGAAACGTTTCCAGATAATACAGTTTCAGGGTGTTCATGGTAATGTCCGAAATATCCGAAAAATAATTGTCCATGTGGTAACGCTCGTCGAGAATCTTGGGGGTTCGGTGAACCTCTTCCAGATAGCGGATGATTTCGGCCAGGTCAAAGTACCGCAGCAACGTCTTGTTGAGTTCACAGTGATGTATTGAGACCATGAGGGCAGAGTAATCGGAAAACGTGGGAATTGTATGGGGCAACACACACCGCCCATCCTTGTTCAAAACGCCGATGGATTTTTTACAGTCGTAACTCTCGATCGAATGGACCGCGGGGGTGTGTTCGTCCGTCGAGAACCGGGCTTTGAAATCCGCGATGGTGTCTTCAATTTCGCTCTCTTTGGGCAACGTGGCGCACGACAACACCATCTTGGTAATCTTGTTGTTGACCCAATTGTCGTGAATCTTTGCGTGAAGTTCGTGCTGTGGATAGTCCATCGTGATGGTGGGTTCGTCCCAGTAGGTCACAATGTTGGTCTCTTCGTTGAAAGCCAACATGTAGTGCATGGCGGTGAGGTAGGATTGGACATCACATATCATGATCTCGACGCGGTGTCCTACACTGTTATCCACTTTGCCGACGGCACCGGACCGCTTGTTCACGGTGTAATTCGCGGCGGCAAAATAGTGGAGACGGATGTCCGACGCGGTTTCACAGCCAAATGCGAAG
>Ga0214921_10004348_pt1 | contig 20899 bp, 16 predicted proteins | sample LL1505_MetaG_FD_177992 | JGI IMG/M metagenome (GOLD analysis project Ga0214921, IMG submission 177992) | Freshwater microbial communities from Lake Lanier, Atlanta, Georgia, United States - LL-1505 | ecosystem: Environmental > Aquatic > Freshwater > Lake | place: USA: Georgia | collected...
CCGGCACCGACCGGTACGAATTCCGCAAATAGGTGCGCCATGAAATACATCGCCGTTGACGTCGATGAACACGGACACTCGTTCTTTCGCGACGTGGATCTTCCGCAGCAAGGCACGCCGCAGCGCATTTCCTCGAAAAATCAGGACGTGCTCTACTGGAAGATGACGTTGTCCAAGCCCGGTCATGTGCAGGACTTCAAGACCGTGCCCGATCTGATGATCTTGGCGGTCTTTTCGGGACAGATGAACATCACGGTGAGCAACGGCGAGACGCGGCACTTCGTGCGCGGCGACATGCTGGTGCTGTGGGACACCAAAGGTCAGGGCCACATCACCAAAGTGGTCGGCCAGGAGCCCTGCCACGTACTGCACATGGCCGTCGCCGACAAAGGCGACTTTCGCTAGCCGGCGCCGATCTCGAGACCAAAGTCGCGCAGTGGCAGACGTCGATAGCGACGTCCGCTTGCGGCGAAGATCGCATTGACCAGCGCCGGTGCCGCGGGCGGCACGCTCGCTTCGCCCACGCCGCCGGCGCGCTCGTCGCTCGCGATCAAGTGGGTTTCGACCTTGGGCATTTCGTGGCTGCGCACGAAGGTCTGGTCCTGAAAGTTGCTCTCGACCACCGCACCCCGCTCGAAGTGCAAACCGCCGTAGATCGCGGCCGACAATCCGAATGCGATACCGCCTTCCAGTTGCGACTCCACGATCGACGGATTGAGCACGAGCCCGCAGTCGTACACGCAGACGACGCGATGGATCACGACTTTTGATCCGCGCACGGATACTTCGAAGACCTGCGCACAGATACCGCCAAAACCCGTATTGAGCGCGATGCCCCGCCCGCGACCTTTGGGGAGCGGACGGTGCCAATCCGACGCTTCCGCGGCGCGCTCGAGCACGGCGCGCACGCGCGGTTCGTCGGCGAGCAATTCACGTCTGAGTTCATACGGATCGCGACCGGCCGCATGCGCGATTTCATCGAGCACGCTCTCGCAGAAAAAACCGTTTTGCGACGCGCCAACCGAGCGCCAGAAACCGATCGGGATGGGCAGCTGCGCATCCACGCCTTCGAGCAAGCGCAACGGCACGCGATACTCATCAAGCAGCAAACCCGCAGTCGCGCCGACGTCGGGCAAAGTCATGTCTTTGCGCAAGCCTTTGTACGCGAGCAGCGATTGACCGGCAGTACGCCCGTGCAAGGCGAGCAAGCGGCCCTCGCGATCGATCGCGGCGCGATAACGCGCCATGTGCGCCGGCCGATAGAAGTCGTGGCGCATGTCCTGCTCGCGACTCCAGATGAGATTGACCGTGCGCCCCGGCAGCTCGCGCGCAATCAGAACGGCTTGCCGCAGTGCATCGAGCTCCCAGCGACGCCCGAAACCGCCACCGCCAAAGGTCGTCTCGACCCGCACTTTGTCAGCGGGCAAATTCGTGAGCGTCGCGGCAAGATCGCGCGCGTAATCCGGTTGTTGCAGCGGCGCCCATACTTCGCAGCGATCGGCGCTCACGCGTACCGCGCAGCATTGCGGCTCCATGGTCATGTGCGCCAGATGCGGCACTTCGTAGGTGACGTCGAGCTGCTTCGCATCGCGCCGCGCGAAGGTTGCCTCGAGTGCCACGCGATCGGCTTTGATCCGACGCGGCGGCTGAACGCTGCGATCGATACGTGGCCATTCCAGGGCTCGCGCATCGTCCCGCAACGTGGCGCGCAAGGTGGCCTCGATGCCCGCAGTACTCAAGCCGCGCACGTTGCTCTCGTCGAACTCGACGACGAGTGCTTCGGCGGCGCGATGCGCCCGCCACCACGAGTCGGCAACCACGGCGACCGCATCGTCGAGCGGCACCACGGCCACGACCCCCGGCATCGCGCTCACGCTCTTCGGGTCATGGCGCACGAGTCGCGCGTCGATCGCATTCGCCCGCCGCAAGGCGGCAAACACGGTGACGCCGCGCCGCACGTCAACGCCGAATTCGGCGCTGCCGTCGATTTTGGCAGGCGTGTCTTTGCGTACGTGCCGTCGCCCCGTCAGACGCAAGGCGGACGCAGGCTTGAGCGCGGGCGTTGCCGGCACCGGACGACGCGCAGCGTCGGCCGCGAGTTCGCCGAAATGAAACGCGCGATTCGAGGCATCGTGCACCACGCGACTTTGCTCGCATCGGCAGTGCGCCATCGGCACCGACCAACGCTCGGCTGCCGTGGCGATCAACATTTCGCGCGCCGCGGCACCCACGGTGCGCAAACCGTCGCGGAACGTCATCACCGAATCGCTGCCGCCGATTCTTTGGCGTTTGTTGATGGGGTTCGCGAGCGCGGATTCGGCCCAGGCGGTGCGCACGCGTACGCGCGACCAGTCGGCATCGAGCTCGTCGGCGACGATCATGGCCAAGCTGTCGTAGACGCCTTGACCGATCTCGGCCTGCGGGCAGGTGATGATCACCGTGCCATCGGCTTCGATCTGCAGATGCGCGAAAAAAGGATCGGCCCCGCCACGACCCTCGGCGGCGAAGACCTCGTCCGCACCCCCCGCGAGGCCACGGGCAAGCAGTACCCCGCCAGCGCCGAGCGCCGCGCCGATGACGAATCGTCGGCGGGTGATCTCACGGGGATCGAAATCTGCACTCATGTTCGTTCTCGGAAGCGGCGTCCATGACATTATATCGGCCGAGATCATGGACCCGTTCGGGGGAGTCGACTTTGTCCATTCAAGCATCGGCGGAATTCGCACGCGGTTGGCGCTCGCTGATCGCCGCCAGCGTCGGCAACGGTTCGGGCCTCAGCGGGCTCGCCTTTTACACCTTCGGCGTATTCGTCCTGCCACTGACCGTCGCGTTCGGCTGGTCGCGCGGCGAAGTGTCGATCGCGGCGAGTTTCCTGATCATCGGCACGGCGATCACCGCGCCGATCATCGGCAGCATCATCGATCGCTACGGTGCGCGTCGCGTGGGCATTCTGTCGATGCTGGCATTGGCCATCGGCTACGCGGCGCTCACCCGTCTGGACGGCTCGATCGCGACCTTTTACGCAAGCTGGCTCGCGCTCTCTTTGATCGGCGGCGGCACGACGCCGGTCGTATGGACGCGCACCGTCAATCTTTGGTTCGATCGCGGTCGCGGTCTGGCGCTAGGCCTCGCACTGGCGGGCTCGGGCGTCGCAGGCGTGTTCGCGCCGGTGCTCACGACTCGCGTCATCGCCGACTACGGCTGGCAGGCCGGCTATCTCGTCATCGGCGCGTTCATCGCGTGCATCGCCGTACCGGTCATCGCCTTGTTGCTGCAGGACAAACCACCGGTCGTCATCCCGCACGCACAGGACGTCGCGCAGGCAACGAATACCGAGGTCGCCGGACTCACGCTGCATGAGAGCCTGCGTACCGTGGCGTTCTGGAAGATCGCGATCGGATTCTTTCTCGTCTCCGGCGTCGTCGCGGCGCTCATCATCAACCTGATTCCCTTGCTGGTCGATCGCGGCCTCGATCGCGAGCAGGCGGCCAAAATCGCCGGCGCCATGGGGATCGCCGTGCTGATCGGCCGCGTCGGCATCGGTTCGCTGCTCGATCGATTCTCCGGCCCGCTGGTCGCACGCGTACTGCTTGCATTGTGCGCCGTCGGTTGTTTCACGCTGACGCTGCCGGATCTCTCGCATGCCGCGGTGATCGCCTGCACGCTCTCGCTCGGTCTCGCCGCAGCCGCCGAAGTCGATCTGGTCGCATTTTTGACCAGTCGATTCTTCGGCATGCGTGCCTACGGAAAAATCTACGGCTGGCAACTGACGGCGTTCTACATCGGCGCCGCGCTCGGCCCATTGGGTGCAGGCCTCGCGTTCGATCACTTCCAGAGTTATGTGCCGACGCTGTATTTCGCGGCGGCGTCGATGGCGTTCGGCGCACTGGTCACGGGCAGCCTCGGCAACCCGCCGCGCTTCGAGGATTGATCAGCCGCCGACCGACACGCCCTGCATGGGTTCACCGCTGCGCATGATGGCCGACCACGAACGATCGCCGCCGAAGCGTATACCTTTGAACTCGCCGGGCTTTTGATCGAGCGCGTTCGTGTACAGCTTTTGACCCTTGTAGGTCCACTGCAAGCGACCGTCCTGCAACTTCGCGAGTCCCCAGCTGCCCACCGCGCGCGCACCCGCTGCCGCGATGAACGGTCGCCACTGCGCATCGATGCAAACGCCGTCCGGACAGGTGACGGCGCCGCGATAGGCACGCTGCCCGCGCGCATTGACCCCGTGCGCATACACCGTGAGCCCGCGCTGATCGGCGATCAGCTCGCCGGCATCGGAGGCCTGGATGGTCGCCCAGGGCGGCAACGCCGGCGCAGGCTCGAGCACCACGGCTTCAAAACCGTCACGCCCATGACCCGAGAGTTCGCCTGCGACGATGTCGCTGCGCGGGCGGCTGTAGAGAGGCTGCCCGCGAAACGCCCACTGCCGCGAGTCGTCTTTGCGAGTCACGATCGACCAGTCACCGCTCGCTTGCGCAGCCCACGGCGCCGCCAGCGGCGCCCAATCGGCGAGACAACGTCCTTCGCACTTCGGTGCTTTGCCTGGCGCGTCGGACTTCGACGCGTACAGCGTCAACCCGCGTGCATCGACCAGGATCTGGCCGAGCGTGGAGTATCTGATTTTCGCCTCGGGCGGCATCGGAATCGCACGCAACGCGACACGCCATACCGTATCGGCGCCATCACCGAAGCTCGCGCCGACGAACGCGTCGTGCGCGTAGCGATACAGCGGCTTGCCGCGAAACGCCCACTGGCGCGATCCGTCCTGACGCGTGACGGTGGTGAAATCGCCTACGGGGCTCGCATCCGGCGGTGCCGCCACGGCCGGCCAGTTTTGCGCACAAGGGCCTTCGCAAGCCGAGCGCCCCGGCATGCCTTCGTCCTTGTCGAAAGTGTAGAGCGTCATGCCGCGCGCATCGGTCAACACGTCGCCATCACCGCGCTTGCGCAGCGCGATGCCGCCCGGCACCGCACTCGCTGCGACCGACGAGACCGCAACGCTCAGCAATACTGCGCACAGCGCCGCGACACTGCGCGGCCGCAGCCTCGTCATGCGAGGATTTCCGTGATGGTCTTCGAGGTCCGCAACGACTGCGTTCCCCATGAATCGATCGGTACACCCATCACTTGCATCGCCGTCAAACCGACACGCGTGATCGGATCGCCGTTGCCGACCACATGCAAACCGGTTTTGATGCGTCCACCGGCGCGACCGATGGTGAACACGGGCACGCCATCGAGCGAGTGCACGCGCGCATAGTTGGTTTCGGTGGCCGCGAAGACGAGCATGTTGTCGAGCAACGTCCCCGAACCTTCACGAATGTTTTTGAAGGCGTCGATGAAGGTCGCGAGCCCTTCCATCGTGCGGCAATTGAACCAGAACGCGACGGGTTGATAGCCGAGCTCCTTGTCCTGCGTCTCTTCGTGCGTCAGCAGGTGATGGGTATAGGTCTGCCCGGGGCGCCGCATATGCGAGAAATTGTCGCTGAACACGACGTTGAATACTTTGGTCTGATTGCACGCCACCGCCATCGCCACCATCTGCGCCATCATGCGATGGTTGGCGATCACGGTGTCGACTTCGAGGCCCTGCGGCATGTTCTGCTCGGGGCCGTCGCGACGCGGCGACACCGGAATCGCGCAAGCCTGGTTCGGTGCCGGCTTCTGCAGCTGCACATCCAACTGGTTCTCCAGTTGGCGTATCGACGTGAAGTATTCGTCGAGGCGCGCTCGATCCGAGCTGCCGAGTTTGCGAAACAGAGTACGGCGCTCTTCACCGATGCCCGAGAGCACGCTCTTGCGTACCACCATGCGCGTGTCGGGCTTGAAATCGGCCTTGTTCGGATCGGCGAACTCGAAGCCGAAAATGCGCTGATACAGCTTCTCGGGCGAGGCCTCGGCCGCGGCGCGACTATTTGTGCTGCGGGCACTGTAGTTCTCGCGCGCAATGCCGGCGGCCGTCACGTCCAGCGTCTGGAACCGCGTATTTTTGGCGATCTGATCGGCGACGAGCAGATCGAGCGTGGGTGCGGGAATCTCCGAATTCGACGACGGTGCGCTGCCGGTGCGTGAGGCCACCCATCCGGAGAAGTGCGTGTAATTCGAGCGTCCGTCGAGCGGCATGTTGAAGCCGCCGAAATAGTTGAGGTATTGCTCGTGCGGTTTGAGCGCCTTGCACTCTTCGAGAAAATCGATGCCCGCCGAAGTGCGTGTCTTGGGCGTGATCGCGTGACCGGGCGTATGACCAAGGCCCCAGTACCAGGTGCCGAAGCGCAACGGCAGCGGTGCGCCCGTCGCGGCAAGTGCCGTACCGTTGTCGTTCAAAAAGGCGTCGAGAAACGGCAGCGCGACGCCGACCGTCGTACCACCGATCGCACCGCGCAACACCGAGCGGCGACTGACGGCCTTGGGGATCAGAAAAGTCATGGCGTATTCCTCGCAAATGCGGGCGATGGCTCGACGGGCGGTCTCACGGCGTACAAGGCGTCGCTGATGGCGATCTTGTGCAACAGTGCGGGCACGCGGTAATCGTCACGCGCAAACTCCCGCTCCAGATATTTGACGTACTTGCGCTCGTTGCGCTGGGTCGGTCGCGCCGTCGCGTAGGCGTACATGCGATCCACGAGACAGGCCGGCGCCGCCGGATTGTCATGCATCGCCGGGCCGATCCCGCCGACGTCCGCAAACTCGATGCCGTCGAGCGAACCGCGCGCGTCGATCGCGACGCCCGACTCGGCGGTACGCAACTGTCCCGCGCCGTCGATGTGCTCCATGCCCAGTCCGACGGGGTCGGTGATTTTGTGGCACCCCGCGCAAGCCGGCTGCAAAGCATGCACCGACAATCGCTCGCGCGCCGTGCGTGCCGGCGAGTGCGGATCGTTGAATTTGGAGAAATCCACGTTGCCCGGCGGATCCGGCACTTTCTGACACAGCAACAACTCGCGCAGCGCGCGACCTCGCAAGGTCGGAGAACTGCGCCCGGCATGCGAATGCAGCGCGGTGAAGCTGACATGGGTCACGATGCCCGCGCGCGGATCGTGCTCGGGAAATTCGTAAGGCGTCCAGCCGCCGTCGGGACGATCCACCGGCACGTGATAGATGCGCCCGAGCGCGCCACTCACGTACGTCTTGCGGGTCGTGAAGATGTCGCGATAGTCGCCGTTTTCTTCGAGCACGACGCGCATGATCGTGCGCAAGGTCTGTTCGCGCGCGTCGCTCGCCACCGCCGCACTGAACGCGGGGTAGATGATGGAGTCTTTTTCGATGCGCGCGATGTCCTCGAAGGCCATCATGTCGTCGAAGAATGCACGCAAGCCCGCTTCCATGCGCGGCGCCGCGAGCAGTCGCTCCGCCTGCCGCTCCAGACCGCGACGATCGTGCAATTCGCCTTGTGCCGCCGCGCGCAACAATTCTTCGTCCGGTGCCGTACCCCAAAGAAAGAACGACAGACGCGAGGCTTTCGAATAGGCATCGAGACGCATCGAGCCTCGCGCATCCGGGTCGGGCTCGACGACGTCGATGACGAACAGGAACGACGGCGACACCAGCATGCCGCCGAGACTTGCCGCCAGACCGTCATAAAATCCGCCGAGTTCCACCGCGGCCCGGCGCGCCTCGGCGACACGGGTGGCGAGTTCTTCGCGCTCGAGCGGCCGACGAAACAGAAAGCGCCCCACTCGCCCCAAAAATTGTTCGGCGCAACGATCGTCGGGCCGGGCGACGTCTTGCGGCGCACAGCCGATCAGATAATCGCGATGTGCAGGGTCGGTGACCTGCGCCGCGATCGAACGCGCCATGCGATCGAATTGCTCGAAGCCCGCCGGCGTCACGCGCGCGAGTGACGCGCCGACCGTGAGCAAACCGTTGGTACGCACCAGCGGATCGAACGTTCCGCCGATGGTGATTTGCGACCCGAACACGTCGGCGATGATGCTTCGATATTGCGGTTCAGTGAGCAAGCGCGCACCGGGCTCGGCGCCGCTGGTCTTCGGCGCACGACCCCCGCAGGCCGCCAGCACGAGCAGAGACAAGGACAACAGCAGCGATGCGAATCCGCGATGCATCAGTTGCTCGCTCGCAGGTCGGAGATGAAGCGGCGCACGCGATCAAACCAACCGTCGGCGTAACGCTGCGACTCGCCGTGCACTATGAACGCCGCGACCGCTTTGAAGTTGTAGGCTGAAGAAAGCGTGGTGCAACGACCCGTCTTCGGATCGGGATGACCATCGGCGATCTCGTACGCAGCCACGTGAATCGACGGGCAATTGGCCGGCGCGCTCGACTGAATGGGGCCGAGTCCGCCCACGTAGAACATCAATTGATCAACCCCCAGATATCCCGCAGCCATGCCCTCGGCCGATGCCGCGTCGTCCGCGAGCTTGATGCGGAAACGCAAGTCGCGCAGGAACCGATTCATGTAGGTGTAGTTGCCGTAAAACGGCAGGTTCACGTCACCCGGTTCGGTGGTGAGCACGCCGTCGACGATCTTGCCGCGCAAGGTGCTCGAATATCGCGGCTTGCCGTCGGCGACATCGATGCGATAGCTGCCATAGGGCAAAAACCGTCCGCTGCCGTCCAAGGTGTATTGATCGACCGCGCGATAGATCGTCACGCGCACATCGGGGTCGTTGCGCACGTCGTCGACGCCAGTCACCTCGATCAGCGTCATGCCCTTGCCGTTCGACTTGCGATTCTCGTTTTCGTTGGCTTCGAATTGCCCATACGAGCGAAATCCGTAGACGCAGCCGAGCAATCGGTACAACTGGTTGTCGACGCCGGGCGTGCCATCGAGTCCCGTGAATTCCTGGTGCGGGCAGGACTTGCCGGTCGCGACGCCGTCTTTGCCGTCGAGATCCATGCCGTAGGATTTTTCGCCCTCGACGAGCATCAACGGCGGATCTTTGACGGAGGTGGGATTCATGCAGACGTCTTCGCCGTTCGGGCCGCGGCGGATGGCGACGAAGTAGCGCTCGAGACGACTTTTGAGTCCGTTGTCGGTGAACTTGGCGCGGTCCGGCTTCGACAGCCCGCGCCACCACAATTCGTCGTAACCCGGATTGAGGCCGAGCGGGCACTCGTCGGCGAAGCGCGTTTCGTAGGCGGCGATGTTCCAGGTCGTGATCACGAACCCGAGCGTACGCGGTGCCGCGGTCGCAACCGTCGCGCAGGGCAACAAAATCGCCCAGCAAAACGCCCCTCTCATCAATGCGCGAGCCACTCTCATGAGCCGCATCTAACTACAAAGCCAGACCTAGGGCTATGCGCCGCCCGTACTGCCGCATGCGCGGGTCACTGGGTGGACAAGCCTCTCGCGGCCCTGCGCGCACGGCGCGGGAAAGCACAGAATCGAGCCCGATAGAACTCGTTTTCGCTCGCTCGCGAGGTCACCGTGTCGCAACCCTACCGCCGATGGACTTTCCCACTGCTGCTCGCCTTGGTGAGCGCATCGTTCGCAGCGGATCATGCCGTCGCAGCGGATGACGATATTTTTTACGTCGCGACGATCACCGACGACGAACAGAGCGTGCCGACCGAAAGCCCGGGCTCGGGCATCGCGGAATTTCGACTCGAACGCGCGACCTTGAAACTCAGCTGGAAGATCACCTACAAAGGCCTGACCTCCAAACCGATCTCCATCGGTCTTTACGGCCCGGAGAACGTCGGCGCGAATGCGGGTCGGGTCGTCGATCTCGGCATCAACGGCTTGTCGAGTCCGATCCACGGCTCGGCGATTTTGAGCGACGGCGTGTTGAGTTATCTCGTCACCGGTCGCACCTACGTCAACCTGCACACCGTGCGTTACAAAGACGGCGAGCTGCGCGGCCAGGTCCGGCGCATCCGCCCGCCCAAACCCGCACCTCACTCTTCGTAGTCGCGGCGTCTCAAGATCGGGAACCAGGCGTTCGTGCCACCGCCGGCACCGGCGGCCCACTTGTCGCCGGCGATGGCGCCGGGACCCCGGTCCCGCGTATGCAAATACAAAGGATCGCCCTTGTACGCCCACACCCGCTTCACCTCGGCGCCGGCGATTCCTGCCGGCGGGTCGATCAGCGTCCACTCGCCCGTGGCCACCGCACTCGCGTCGGCCGCGATCAAACGCCAATTTTTGCGGATGCACGCGTCGTTGCAGGACGTCTGGCGAACTTTCTCGAGCGGCGTACCGAGCGTGTAGAGCGTCGCGCCTTTGGCATCGGCAAAGATATCGCCCATGTCGGACGCTTGTATCGTCACCCATGCGGGCAACGGCGCCGCAGGCTCGAGCACGGCGAGCCGCCAAACTTTGTCCGCGCCCTCGCCGCGCACGTCACCCGGTCGAAAATCCGCGCCGGAGAGATACAAACGACGACCACGGAAACTCCACTGCCGCACGCCATCGCCGCGCGATTCGATTCGAAAATCACCCACGGCATTGGCGAGCAGCGGCGCCTCGAGCACCGCCCAGCGACGCAAGCAATCGCCGTCGCATTCGGCATCCGGCGCGTGTCCTGCGCGGGGCTGTTCGTCGTCTCGCCAATACAGGCTGCGCCCGCGGCCATCGACCAGCACGCGTCCGGCATACACCGCGCGCACGGCGATGCCCGGTGGCGTTTGCACGGGCAGTAGCGCAACCGACCACGCGTTGCCGACACGATCGCCGAGCGCGGCGTCTTTGCCGCGATCTTTTGCGTAGCGATACAAAGGACGGCCGCGATGGGCCCACTGGTAACTGCCATCCTCCCGCTTGATGGGCGCGAAGGCACCGCTCACCGCGGCGCCCTCGGGTGCCGCGAGGGGCGGCCACGCTTTTGCACAGTCCGCGTTGCACGTCGACACGCCGGGCGTCACGTCGCGGGCGTAAAAATAAAGCGGCATGCCGCGCGCGTCCTGCAGATAACGCCCCGCCGGCGTCTCGCGTACGGTCACCGCGCCGGGCGATTCGGCCGTGAACGCGACACTCGCCAAGCACCAAAAGGCCCAGGCGACACCGAAAGATCGTCTCATCACGCGAGTATTTCTGTGATCGTCTTGGACGTTTGCAAAGACCCGGTGCCCCAACGCTCGAGCGGCAGACCGAGCGCTTGCATCACGGTGAGTCCGACGCGGCTGATCGGATCGCCGTGACCCGCGATGTGCAAACCGGTCTTCAATCGACCCGCCGCGGAACCGATCGTCATCACCGGAATGTTGTCGACCGCATGCACTTTCGCATAGCTCGTTTCCGCATGCGCGAAGATGAGCGTGTTGTCGAGCAACGTCCCCGGCCCTTCGCGCACGCCGTCGAACGCCGTGATGAACGAAGCCAAGGCTTCCATCACGCGGCAGTTGAACCAGAACGCTTCGGGCTGGTAGCCACGCTGCTGATCGACCGCTTCTTCGTGCGTCAAAGTGTGATGGGTGTACGCCGTTCCGGGGCGACGCAGACTCGACAACGCATTGTTGAACGCCATGTTGAAGACCCGCGTCTGATTGCAGGCCAGCGCCATGGTCAACAAACGCGTCATCGAGTCGTGATTGCCGCGGGCCACGTCGATTTCGAGACCGACCGGTCCTTCGCCCGGATCGGTCGCCTTGCGACAGGCTGCGGCGTCGACGGGGGTCGAGCGCTGCAACGCGAGTTGCGTCTCGAGCTGACGTATGGAGGTGAAATATTCGTCGAGGCGCGCACGATCGCTCGCGCCGATGCGTCGCTCGAAACGCTTGCGTTGCTCGCCGATGCCGGTGAGCACGCTTTGCTGCAACATCGCATCGGTCGCCGCGTCGGCGCCCGCCGCACCCGAGGCCTCGGTCGCCGTACCGAACAAACGTTGATAGAGCGCGTGCGGCGAGACTTCGCCCGCGTTGCGAATGTGCGTGCTGCGCGCCGTGAACGAATCGCGCGGGTTGCCGGTGCAGGTCATGTCGAGGGAGCGGAACCGCGTGCCGTTGCCGATCGCATCGGCCACCAAGACGTCGAGGGTTGGCGCCGGAATGTCGCCGGGCAAAGCCGGCGCCGTCGCCGTGCGGGTGGCCACCCATCCGGTGTGATGCACGTGATTCGGCCGGCCATCGAGCGGCGAATTGAAATGACCGAAATAATTGATCTTGGCGACGTGCGGGATCAGCGAGCGGCACTCTTCGAGAAATTCGATGCGGTCGGTGCGCGCACCGACGGCATAACCTGGCGTGTGCCCCATCGACCAGAACCAGGTGCCGAAGCGCACCGGGATCGGCCCGCCGCCGGCGAGCGCTTCACCACTCGAGGAGAGAAAACAATCCAGAAACGGCAAGGCAACGGCCACGGCCGAACCGCCCAAAGATCCTCGCAATACCTCGCGTCGCGTGATCATGATGCCGACCCCTCTCTTGCTGCCGAGCCTGCGGTTTGCAACGCAGGCGTAGACACTTTCAAAAACGCCTCGCTCGTGGCGATGCGTCGCAACAATGCAGGCAGACGATACCGGTCGCGCGCGAATTGCGCATCCAGATACGTCATGAATTTTCGTTCGTTGCGCTGAACCGCACGCCCCAGCGCATAGGAATAGGTGCGGCGCACCAGACACGCCGGCGCAGCGGGGTCGTCCGCGAGCGCCGCTCCGAGCCCTGCCGTATCGGCGAAGCGCGTGCCGTTGAGTTCGCCGGCGATGTCGATGGACTCGCCGTTTTCGTCGTCACGCCATTGCCCCGCACCATCAAAGTTTTCGAGCGCGAGCCCGATCGGATCCATGAGCCGATGGCAGCCCGCGCAGGACGGCTCGGTGGAATGCACCTGCAAACGCGCCCGCGCCGTCTTGCCGGGCGAGGCGGGGTCGTTGAATCGATCGAAATTCACCGTGCTCGGCGGATCGGGCACACGCTGGCACAACAACAGCTCGCGCACCGCCTTGCCGCGCAAGGTGGGCGAACTTTTGCCCGCGTGCGAGTGCAAGGCGAGGAACGCCAGTTGGGTTTGCACGCCGACGCGCGGATCGTCGCGCTCGAATTCGAAGGGCGACCACTCCCCCGGCATCGACACGGGCACGCGATAGACGATGCCGAGCGCGCCGGTCATGAAGGTTTTGCGCGTCGTGAAGACCTCGCGATAGTCCGCATCGCGCACCAGCAGCGTATCGACCAAGGTGCGCAACACCTGTTCGCGCGCATCGTTCGCGGCCGCCAAGCCGAAGGCCGGGAACAAGGTAGGGTCTTTCTCCAGCGTCGCGAAATCGTCGAGCGCCCACATGTCGGTGAACAACGCGCGCACACCGTGCTCGATACGCGGTGAACGCAACATGCGCTCGACCTGCGCCTCGACACCCGGCGCATCGTCGAGCCGACCTTGCTCGGCAGCTTGCAGCAAGGCCTCGTCCGGCATCGAATTCCACAGAAAGAAACTCAAACGCGTCGCGCGCGACGGCCCGTCGAGCTTGAGCGCGCCAGTGCGCGGATCACGGGTCGCATTCTCGGTGACGAACAAAAAATCCGGCGAAGCCAGCAGTGACTGCAGGCCGATCTCGAGTCCCGCGTGAAAATCGCGACGCGCACGCGCGGCATCGCCCGCCAACTTCACCACCGCAGCGAGTTCTTCTTCGGTGATCGCTCGACGGAAGAGATAACGGCCGGTCGTGCCCAAAAACTGCCGCGCACACACGGGATCTTCGGCGTCTTTTGCCACCGGCCGACACGGCACGAGCAATTCTCGGTTCGGTGACGCGAGCGCTTGTTTGGCGATCGAACGCGCGAGCGCGACATAGCGCTCGACACCCGAAGGCGTCACCGTCGCCAGACCCGCGCCCACCGCGAGCAACCCTTCGGTGCGCACGATGGGGTCGAATCGCCCCGCCACTTCGATCTGCTTGCCGAACACGTCGGCGATGATGTTTCGATACTGCGCCTCGGTCAAAAGTCGCACCGTCGGCGGTGCGCCTTTGGTCGCCGGCTCGCGCGCGCCGCAGCCGGACAGCACAAGCAGCGTGCCGAGCAACACGCCGCAGATCGCCCGACTGGTGCGGCGACTCATTTCGACCTCGTCGGGTGAATCACGAACGCCGGCAAGGCGTCCATGCGAAACGCGGCGGAAATCGCCGAGCATTCGCCGGTTTTCGGATCCGGATAACCGTCGGCGAGCTCATGCGCGGCTCGATACAGCGCCGGACAACTCCAATCGCCGGTAGCGATCAAAAACTCGACTTTGAGAATGTATTCCCACCATTTGTCGAGATCGTAGTAGCCACCCACCAAACCGCGCACCTTGCCGTCCTTGCCCGGCGTCAAATCGAGCTCGAGTCGCATGTCGCGCAGATCGATCTCCGCGTACGCGCTGTTGCCGTAGAACGGCAGCTTCACGTCTTGCGGCACGGTGAGCAGCACGCCATCGACGATTTTGCCGCGCGCGACGGCGCCGTAACGCGGCTGATCGCCGTTCATGTCGATGCGATAACTGGCGTGCGGCAGGATGCGACCTGCGTTGTCGATCTGGAACGGATCGAGGGCGCGATAAAAGGCGACGCGCACGTCGGGCGAATTGCGCGGATCGGTGACGCCGCTGATCTCGATCAACACGACGCCACGGCCGCTGTTGCGCCGCTCTTCGTTGCCGAAGGTGTCGAGCACGCCGTTGCGGCGCCAACCGTAGTGGCAGCCGAGCAGTCGATACATTTGGTTGTCGACGCCGGCTTCGCCATGCACGCCGACGAAGTTCACGTGTGCGCACGACTTCGGCGTCCCGCCGCCATCACTGCGACCGTCGAGATCGAAGCCGTAGGCGATTTTACCGCCCGCCGCACGCAGCGGCGGGTCCTCGACCGACGTCGGATTCCAGCACACGTCGACGCCACCCGGACCGCGCAGCACCGAGGTGAGACGCCGATCGACCGGCTGTACCAGTCCTTTGTCGGTAAAGCGATCTTTGTCGGCGCGCGACAGGCCTCGCCACCACAATTCGTCGTTGCCGACGGCGGGCCCCTGCGGACATTCGTCCATGTAACGCGTTTCGTGGATCGCGTTGTCCCAGTTGGCGATCACGAACGACATCACCGCGGGTTTGGCGCCTGCGCGCGGCGCGCCCTTCGCCGGCGCACGTGCCGCGGCACGCCGTTGCGCACTGCGCTGCGCACCGGCGGCTCGCGCCGCCTCGAGGGCGATGGCGTCGATCGCGGCCGCTTGCACGGCAGTCGGCGGAATTCTTTGAATCTGACCGCGCAGCTCGCCATCGGGATATCGCTGCGTGCGCACGTTCACGTACATGCGCCCCGCGAGCAGATAATCGAGTTGCGCTTCGGTGAGCACCGCACTGCCCGTCGTCGACGGACGCGCGCCTTGCGGTGCAAGATCGATTTGCACGCCCGCATTGGTCCCCATGCGTTGCGGCCCGTGGATCGCGACGCTGCGGACGCGTGTATCGAGGCCGGTCGTGGTGACGCGCCAGCTCAGGCGCGTGGTGGAGCGGTCGAGCGAAAACTCGGCGCGACCGCGCGCCTTGCTGATCGTGGTCGCCGCCTGCTCATCGGGCGAGAGCTCGGCAAAAAAAGCCACCGGACCGGCATCCGTTGCCGCGACAACCCCGCAAGGCCATGCGCAACAAAGCGACCAACACAGATATGCCAACCGTCGAAGCATCCAACCGAGGCTAGCCCATGGCTCGGGCCTGCGCCAAAGTAACCCCTGCGCAATCCGCCCTTCAGACACGCGTGCCGCATCGGTCGTTGTCCGCACGATCCGTCGCCTATAGTGACCGCATGACCACACGCCGCAACGCTCTCGCATTGCTCGGTGCCGGAACGATCGCCCTGCGTGCCGCCGGGTACGCGCGAGCGGCCGATTCCCGCGCCGCGCCGGAACCCGGACTCGCGCTCGGCCGACTGCATACCGATTTCATCCAGTCCCAAAACGTCGCCGCCCGCGTGCTCAACGCCAGCAATTCACAGCCCGGAGTGAGCGGCGCACCGCTGTCCTATGACGCCAAGGGCACGCGTGCCGTCAGCGTACTGTTCAAATATCCGGCCGACTGGTCGATGCCCCGGCCGCATTACGTCAACAGCGACCAGGAATTCCTGGTGCTTGACGGAAGTCTGGACTTCGACGGAGTCGTTTACGGCGCTGGCGATTACGCCTACCTGCCCGCCGGAAAGCAGCATGAAATGATGCGCAGCCCGACCGGGGCGACAGTCCTCAATTTCTACGAAGGTGAACACTTGGCGTTTTACGCTCCGACCCCCGAGGGGATGTTTCGCCCGGAAAAGCTGGTCTTGCGCATCGCCTCGGATTCGCTGCCCTGGAAACGCGCCAGCGATCCGGGATCGCTGGCATTGGGGGCCGACGTCAAAGAAAAACTGCTGCGCTACGACGCGCGCTCGGGTGAGCGCACCTGGTTGGTGCAAGTCGGCGCCGACCCGCCGGGACGGGACCCCGAACGCGCCGTCGTGGTTCACGAGACGGTCGAAGAGATGTTCCTGCTCTCCGGCACGGTTGCGACTCCACTCGGACTCATGCAGAGCGGCGCCTATGTCTGGCGATCGCCCGGCACGCCGCGCGGGCCTTTCGGCTCGCGCACCGGATTCACCGCGCTATTGCGCAGCAAAGGCGGGGCTCTGAACACGAAAATCGTCTCGGCCTCGGCGCCCATCAACTGGGCTGCCGCCCCTTTGTTGCCCTAGCGCCACGGCCAACGCGGTTACAGGGTGGACTCGCGCGCCGAGCACGTGTTGGTTTTGTGACAAACCTGTAGTAAGAATCAATCTGCACCTCGACATCCTTCGGGGTCGCAAATCGGGGACGCCCTTTGCGGGGCGACATTTTGGAGGGGATCACACGCATGCGTTCAAAGAACGGTTTCAGACCTTTGGTCAGTTGTGCCGTCGCCACGGCCATCGCGATTTCGGCGCCGAGCTACGCCCAAGGCAACAAATCCGACGATAGCGTCGGACTCGAAGAAATCACCATCACCGCCCGCAAGGTCGAAGAAAACCTGATGAGCGTGCCGATCGCCATCACCGCCTTCTCCGAAAAAGACATCGAAAGTGCCGGCATCAAGCAACTGAACGACGTGATGTTGCGCACGCCGAGCTTCAACTTCGTGAACCAACAAGGCGGATCGGGACGCAACGATCGTTCGGCGAACGCACTCGTATTTCGCGGTCTGTTTCTCGGGTCGAACATCGGCTTGAGCGCGGGCGGCAGCCTGTTCGTCGATGGCGCCCCCGTGGTCGGATCGCAACCTCCGCCGATCAACGACGTCGAACGCATCGAAGTGCTGAAGGGCCCGCAGAGCGCCTATTTCGGCCGCAACACCTTTGCCGGTGCCATCAACTTCGTCACGCGTGACCCGAGCACGAGCTTCAAAGGTCGCTTGAACGCCGAAGTGTCGTCGTGGGAATCGCACGACATGAGCTTGAGTGCCGAGGATTCGATCACCGATTCGTTGTCCGCTCGAGTCACGGCCCGCAGTTTCGAGCGTGGCGGTCAGTACACCAATTTCGGCGATCCGGGCGGCAAGAAGCTTGGCGGACAGACGACGCAGTCATTCTCCACTACGCTTGTCTTCAAACCGTCCGAAGCGTTGAAGGTGAAGGCATACATCAACGCCTTCCGAGACAACGACGGTCCGCCGGCGCAAGGCGCTCTGAAGGCCGAATCGTTCACGGGCCGCGTCGACGCGAACGGCAACTGCATTCCGTTCTCGCAGGCGCCCGCAGGCACTGCCGCACTCGGACAGACGGCCAACTCGCGCGCCTCGTTCGGCTACGTTTGCGGCACGGTCCCCAAAATAGATGATTTGCCGAAATACATCATTTCGGGTGATTGGGATACGAGCTCACCGATCGTCAGCTCTACGTTGTTCACGCCGCCGAACCCCGCGTGGGCGATCTTCGATACATCGTTTAATCGACACGGTGGATTCAAACGCGAGGCGTTGCAGTCCGACGTGCGTATCGATTACGAATTTGCGGGCGGCTATACGTTCACGTCGCTGACGGCGGCACACCGCGACAAGACGATGACGCTCATCGACTTGAACTATCGCGATGGTCACGATCGCAAGAACGCGCTGAACGCACTGCCCGCTTATGCCGCCAAAACGGTCGCTTGGCAGCAGTTCCTGCTCGTTTCCCAGTCTAAGTTCCAGGACTGGAGTCAGGAGTTCCGCATCACTTCGCCGCAAGAAGCGAAATTCCGCTGGACCGCCGGCGCGAACTACTTCTACGGTCAGACCCCGGGTGGCACGGTGTACGGAAACTCGGTCATCGGACCGCTGTTCGCAGCAGCCATCACCGAACAAAAAGTACAAACCCCCTCGATCTTCGCGGCTGCCTACTACGACGTCACGGACCAGATCACCTTGAGCGTCGAAGGCCGTTCGCAATCCGACCGACTGACTCAAATTCCGAAAGTCGGCGTCTCGGGTGCGGTCGTGACCGGCGTAGCGGCGAATCCGCTGAAGGCCACGTTCAAGAGCTTCTCGCCGCGTTTCACCGTCGATTACCAGGTCACACCGGACACCATGGTGTACGCCTTGTATTCGAAGGGTGTACGACCGGGCGGCTTCAACGCGGGTCTCGTCACGGCGGCGCCGGCCACCGTGGACGCCTTGAAGGCCGTGGTTCCGAGTGCGGGCCTGACCTACGAGGAAGAAGAGCTTGAGAACCGCGAAATCGGCATCAAGTCGACGCTGCTCGATGGCCGGGCGCGCGTCACGCTGACCTACTTCGACGACCAGTGGAAGAATGGCCAGGTCCAAAACTCCGTGCCGGTCACGGCGGGCGGAGTGACCAACCTGATCGGTCTGACCATCAACAATGGCGTTGCTGATCTCAAGGGCGTCGAGTTCGAAGGTCAGCTTCAGGCGACCCGCAACCTCAAGTTGTCGGCTACGTTCGGTTACAACAAGACCGAACTGGTCAGCTACGGTATCGGCGCCGGCCAATGCGGTGATTGCAACTTCATCTACGGTTCGTTCGCCGGTGCGATCGGCAAAGCCCTGCCGACGGCTCCGAAGATCACCTACACGTTGGGTGCGGAATACAACGACAAAATCAACGACACCTACGACTGGTTCAGCCGTGCCGACTTCATGCATCAAGGCGAGAAGTTCACGGACTTCACGAACGTGCTGCGCGTCGGTGCGCAAAACACGCTCAACGCCAGCATCGGCATTCGCACGAAGAACACCACCATCGAACTGTTCGGCAAGAACCTCACGGATGATTCGACGATGAATGCCGCGCTGCTCGGCATCGATGCGTTCACGTTCTTGTTGCCGCCGAACAAGAACGAAGTGCGCTTCTCACCGCCGCTGCCGCGTTCCTTCGGCGTGAGGATGTACTACAACTTTTGATCGATCGGCGAGCTAGCTGATGTTAGGGGCCGGGTGGCGACACCCGGCCCTTTTTTTTGAAGTGCAACACGAACACGACGAGCGCCACCAGACCGGGCACCCAGTGGAGCAACGAAGTGATCGCACGCCAGCGATCGCTGCCGACGTAATACAACGCGCAACCCGTCGCGGTGAGCCAAACCAAAAATCCGAACAACGTGCCGCCGGTCGGACGCCGCAACTTCGCTCGCCAGCCCCGCACGATGTGATCGGACCACAAGGCGCCGAACATCCACACCGCCGCGAACGAAAACACGGCGTGCCCGATGATCCACCAGCGCTGCTGCGGGTGCGGGTTTTCGAAACCGTACGCGTCGACCACGCGCACGAAATAGTGAAACACCAGCCACACGCATCCGGTCACGAACGTGCCGAGCGCGAAGCCGTACAAAGTCCATTTGCGCCCCACCGGCAATACCCCGGTGTAACGCGCGGTTCGCTGGCGTTCGGTAAGGTTGTCGTTCATGCGGCCGCTAGGCTCGCGCAGGCGGCGCATCGGGCGCAAGCGTGTCGGCACCGAAAGTCCGCCAACCGGCATCGGCATCGTAGGCGTGCGCCACGGCGCCGTAACGCCGCAACCACGGTGCAGAACGCTCGCCGCAGGCGATCACCAACTTGGTCAGGGCATCAGCATAGAGACAGCGCGGAGCGACCACGGCTGCGAATGCAGAGGCCTGCGCCGGCGCACGTGTTCGCCCATCGAGATGCACCCTGCGCGCGCGATCGATCGCACTCGCCGCAAGACTGCCGTTCTGCAACTCGACGAGCGGCTGAGTCGCGGGCGGATGATCGGGCACCCGCAGCGGCACGAGTTCGATCTCGTCGCCCCCGACACGCAGATCGCCACCGGCCTCAATACGCCAGCGCGCGTGAGTCGGCAAAGCGAGCGCCGCGGCCGCGCAGTCCACCGCATGACCTTTGGCGATACCACCCAGATCAACCAGCCCGGCGCGACGCCACGCAACGGCTCCGTCCGCCTGCAGCAGCAAGTCGCGCCAATCGACCGCGGCTGCGCTGCGCGCGGTCGCAACGCGCGGCAGCACGCCCGCTCGGACAAGCTCGCCTCCTACCGTCACGTCGAAAACGCCGTCCGTCAGCGCCGCCAACTCCTGCGCGACGTCCAGCACCTCGCGCAGCATGGGGCTCACGATCCCGGGCTGCCCGGGCGAAAGACCATTCAAGCGTGACAAATCACTATGGGCGTCATGAAACCCGAGCGTCCGGTGAACAGCCGCGATCGCCTCGAACGCCCGCTCGATCGCCGCCTCAGCGAGGTCACGCTCGACACCGGCCACACCGATACGCACCAGAGTCCCGAGCCATGGGCGAACCAACTCCAGCCAACCCTCGCGACCCGCACGGTGAACATGCGACGAAGACCTTGGCGGTGTTTCTTTTCTCATCGGACTTTGATGATATCTTCGGTATCAGGTCGTTCGCAGGAGACTTTCCCATGGCCACCGATTCGAAGCGTCCCACGTACACGGTCGAAGCGATTCCCTCGGACATCACGAGCAGCGTTTTTCTCGGCAACCCTGCCCTCGACAACGTGGTCTCCTGTCTGATCGCGATGAACGCGGAGAT
>Ga0214921_10004349_pt1 | contig 20898 bp, 20 predicted proteins | sample LL1505_MetaG_FD_177992 | JGI IMG/M metagenome (GOLD analysis project Ga0214921, IMG submission 177992) | Freshwater microbial communities from Lake Lanier, Atlanta, Georgia, United States - LL-1505 | ecosystem: Environmental > Aquatic > Freshwater > Lake | place: USA: Georgia | collected...
AAAAATGCATTCCATGCCTCCACGCTACCCGTGTCACCCCCACCGCAGCCTTGAGAGAACAGTGTGAGTCCGGGCAAGGCGAGCTTCAAGACCGATGCTCGCACGGCACTAAGCCGCGTGCCATGGATGAAGCGCTTCATCGCCCGGAAGTTGGCACTAATGCGCTTCGTTTGATCCAGTTGCCGTGAAAGCCTTGAGGCACACGACGAGGTAGACGAATTCGCGCTAGTGCTGGTGCCTTCAAGTGTTGCGCATCGAGGATGACCAGATCGCTGCTGTTTCGCGTGGGGTCAAACACAAAGCCCATCGCTACACAGTCGGCATCCGGAGCGTCAGAGACAGGCGCTACACAAAACTCACTTGGCAATCCGGTGCCGAAGTCATGCGCGACGGATTGGCCGGTTTCAAGGTCGTAATGGATCACTTCGTGATACCTGCCCGCCGCAAATTCATTATCGGTGGCAACCGCATAGATATGGCGGTGCTGCATCCCGGTTAGTCGATCGTCCACCCGCGGAAACTCCACCGTGCGGTCGTCGATAAACGCTTCGTGCGCTCGCGTTGCGCCTGGCGCGATGCGCCACCGCTTCATACGTGCGCTGTCGAAGGTACTGGCAGATGGGCCGCCGCGCCAGTGCTCGGCGTACCAGGCCGCGTCGATCACGATTTCTCCGGCAGCTGTTTCAAAAGCATTGGCCACGTGGTAAACATAACAAGGGTCGACCTCCACCCAGCGCATGGCCTGGATCGGCATCCCTCGCGGCAAAATGCCCAGGCGCGCACCATAGCTGTCGCTCCAGCAATAGGGCATGGTTCCAGCCCTCGCGAGCTTCATGTCGAATACCACCGGCAGGTCCATGAAGATCACGTGGCCCTGCGTGAGCGCCATCTCGTGGATCATCGTGGGTCCCTTCACCGGCACCTCAACGCTTCGAATAATCCGCCCCGATGCATGGGCAACGTGATAAACGAGGTAGGGCGGTAGCGCGCGATAGCCAAAGAAATGCATTTCCCCCGTGATAGGGCATACCTTGGGATGCGCAGTGAATGGCGATGTGAGCTTGCCCCCAAAGTCGTAGGGCCCTAGGGTGTCGAGCTCGGCATTGAGCTGATACGGCAGCGCGTTTTCAACAAGGGCCAGGATCTTGCCGCCATGCGCAATCACATTGGTGTTAGCCAATGCGTAATTCAGATCCCAAAGCGTGTCCGCCGTGCGTGATTCACCCGCGAACCGAGGCGTCCTGACCCAACGGTTTCGATACCACTGCGCTTGACCGTCTTGGATCGACACCGCATGCACCATGCCATCACCCAAAAACCAGTGCCCCGAAGCACCTCGTCGAGGATTAGGTCCATTGCGGGCGTAGAGTCCGTCCAGCCCTCTTGGTATCTCGCCTTCCACTTCAAGATCAAAGGCCATAACCTCTTCGCGCACAGGCGCATGGTTACCCGTCATCCAAAACGGCGAATCTTGATGGTTTGATTGATTCATACGTTCTATTCCTTTGATCTGTTGATAGTTATAAACTTCGCATTGACTTTCTGTCAGATTTCAGAACAAAGTTCGCGCATAAGGCCTGGGTGTCCGCTTCAAGCCCGTGCGGTCGGCCGTGCGCTAACTTCCGCGAACCATCGCATGAGGTTTGCTTGCGCTGCCGGTATACGCAGGCTAACCGCTTTGCCAAGCACGAAGGCGCATTGCGCAACGATGTCGGCCAAGCTGTAGTCCTCACCTGCAATATGGCTGCGTCCTGCCAACTCGCCATCCAGCCAAGTCATGGTTTGAAGAGCGCGAGCACGAGCCCACAGCGCGACTTCTGGCACCTGCTCGAGACGCCCTCGGTAGAAGTCACTGCTGTGTACAAAAGCTAGCGCGATCGGCTGCGAGAGCTCATGGTCCATACGCAGTGTCCACATCTCAATGTGTGCCGATGCCTGCGGTGTTTTTCCCATGAGCGGCGGCTGCGGATGTATCGCCTCCAGGTATCGGCAAATCGCCAGGGATTCAGCAATAGCACTGCCATCGTCGAGCTCAAGCACGGGCAGTTTGCCCAGCGGGTTGAGCCGCAGAAAATCCGGCATCGCATTGGCGCCGCCAGCAGCATCCACTTCACGTCGCTCAATCGACAGGCCCTTTTCGGCCATGAAGATGCGCACGCGGCGCGGGTGCATGCCCGCACTCAGGTCATGAAGAATCATAGTAGGGTCTCCTCTGGCGACATGGCTATTTGAGCGCGCGGATGACACGCACGGCTACTTCATTGGCTAGGTCTGGAATTGGAATCATCGCCGCCGGAACCCGTCCGCTGCGCAAGGTTGCTGCGCCATGAACAGCGCTCCAAGCAAAGAGCGCATCACGCTCGCTTGGAGCGACGGTAATCACACCTTTCAAATACAGCCCTGACAAAGCTGCTGGAAGATATTCGTAGCTCTTAGGGTCGCCTTGTACATCGATGGTTTGGCGATAAACCTGAGCCTGCGCACCGAAGATCAATCGCCATAGAGCAGGCTCATCATCCGCAAACTCTAGATAGGCTCGGGCCAAATGAATCAGCCGCAAGCGAGCCTCACTGGCATCGGCAGGCGTTACGCGCATATCAAAGGCAGACGCGAATCGTTGTCTGAGACGATCAAAGCCGCAGCGCGCCACCTCGAACAAAAGCTCCTCGCGACTGCCAAAGTGACGGTAGGCTGCAGCCGCGGTGACGCCAAGACCAGCGGCAAGTTGCCGCAGCGACAAGCCTTCGATATCCGGTTCTGACAACGCAGCCTCGATCAGGCTGCGTCTGAGACTGCCGTGATGAAAGGATCTCGAGGCCGAAATTCCTGCGTCCACGTTACAAAAGCGCCTAACACTTGTTGCTGGTTCATTAATGTTATCGCTGTTTACTTTTGAAGGCAAGATCTGCACAATGCACTGCGGATAGGGCAATTTTGAGCTTTGACATGCAAACCGCCCGCTGAGCACTAGCCGCTAGTCGCTTGAGAAGAGCAATTCACTGAGCTAGTAATGACCACTTGCGACAGCTACCCCATTCAACTGAGGAGTAACCGATATGAGTGCAATAACAACGACACTGATCACAGGCGGTAGCAGGGGAATCGGGCTGGAAATAGCGCGGTTACTGGCCTCACGCGGACACCGACTCTTATTAGTCAGCAGGGATTCAGTGCGCCTCAATAGCGCCGCGCAAGAGCTGCGTCAGGCCTACGGCGCTGAAGTGCACTCGCACGCCATCGATCTTTCAGAACCCGGTGCAACCAAGACCCTGGTTCTTCACACTGAACAAAAGAGCCTGCGCATCGATTGCCTCGTCAACAACGCTGGTTTCGGCATGGTCGATGAGCACGTCGATATTGATCCGAATCATCTCCATCGCATGCTACAGCTCAACGTCGTTGCAGTTGCGGAGCTTTGTCAAGTCTATGGTGCACTGATGAAGCAGCGCCGTGACGGTCGCATCCTGAACATTGCGTCGACAGCAGCGTTTCAGCCAACCCCCTACTTTGCAGCCTACGGTGCGAGCAAGTCATTCGTGCTCAATTTTTCCGAGGCTTTGGCGAAGGAAATGGAAGATTACGGAGTTAGCGTCTCTTGCCTTGCTCCCGGGCCAACTGACACAGCGTTTTTTGATGGCGTCGATCCGCAACGAATCGATGGCGGGCACTTTTTCCGCAAGTCTGCTAGGGCCGATCCAAGCGTTGTAGCACAGCAAGGTGTGGAGCTCATGCTTCGTGGCGGAATGACGCATGTTGTTGGTGCAATCAACCGGTTCATGATCTTGGGTAACCGACTGGCACCAAGGCCTGTGGTCGCGGCAATAAGCAAACACCTGCTGCGCCCTGCCGCTGTGAAATCCGATACGGTCTGAATTTTTCGCCATCGCAGGATCGAGAAACACCAGACAGATCAGGGATGGTAGGCAATTATAAGAACGACGATGTTCTGATCTTCAAATCGCGCCACGCCGAAGCTGATCGCGTTCCAAACTCTCGAACAAGGCTTGGAAGTTTCCTTCGCCAAAACCTTCATCATCTTTTCGTTGAATGAATTCAAAAAACACAGGGCCAAGTAAAGGCTCACTGAATATCTGCAGCAAGATGCGCTTGTTCTCGCCCGATGTGTCGCCGTCAATCAAAATACCTCGGGCCTTGAGCGCTTCAACCGGCTCTTGGTGAGTGGGAAGCCTTTCCTCAATCATTTCATAATATATATCGTTCGGAGCGGACATGAGAGGAACGCCTGCAAGCCTTAGTGCATCTACGGAGGCTGTGAGATTGTCGGTGAGTAAGGCGATGTGCTGAATACCTTCGCCGTTGAATTTCAACAAAAATTCCTCTATCTGGCCCTTCCCAGCTCGACCCGCCTCTTCATTGAGTGGAATGCGAATCAATCCGTCGGGTGCAATCATCGCCTTACTGCGCAAGCTCGTGTACTCGCCTGTGATATCAAAGTGCCGCATCTCTCGAAAGTTGAAGAGGCGTTCGTAAAAGCTGCTCCAGTAGGTCATGCGTCCGCGATAGACATTGTGCGTGAGGTGATCGATCTTCAGGAGGCCGTGACCATACGGTCGGCGCGCATCCACCTTTTCGTAGGCTTTCAAAAAATCGAAATCGATATCGTAAATACTTTTCCCATCTTCAAATCGATCAATCAAGTAAAGCGGTGCTCCTCCGATGCCCTTAATGGCCGGTAGGCGAAGTTCCATGGGCCCGGTCGGCACGTCGACGGGTTGGGCACCGAGCTCCAGTGCTCGAGCATAGGCTTGATGCGAGTCCTCAACTCTGAATGCAAGCGCACAAGCACTTGCTCCATGTTCAGCCGCAAAATAGCCAGCGAGGCTTTTGGGCTCTCGATTCACAATAAAGTTAATCTCGCCTTGACGGTAGAGGAGAACGTCTTTGCTTCGGTGCTTTGCAACCAGACTAAATCCTAGTTGCTCAAACAAGGCCTCAAGAACGCCACGAATCGGCGAAGCGAACTCAACAAACTCAAAACCCTTTAAACCCATTGGATTTTCGCTAGTGATCGCCAAGTTGAGCCTCCTTGGAAAGCTGCACGTTATCGCATACTGGCTGCCAAAAGGGCATAACAGTGCCAATTCGAATTAGCCACCCCTAACACGATGACCTACGCTTCAACTGCCAATCTTGGGGGGTCCGGATGAAGTCTTGCCATCGTGATCACATCCTGAAATCTTCCGTGTCGTAGGCCGTACCCTCGATGCACGCCTTCTCTCTGAAAGCCAAATCTTTCGTATAGAGAAATCGCTGCCTTATTATCGGAAAAAACGGTCAGTTCAATCCTGAGGTAAGTCGTCCATTTGTCTGCAAATTCCGTGAGCCTAGCCATGAGCGTAGTTCCAACCCCCTGACCATGGGCACGTGAGACGACCGATATTCCGAGCGAGCAGGCGTGCCGCCTTCTAACGACCTCATTGGGAAAAAGACCTGCACTTGCAATCACCTTTCCATCGCTGACCGCAACCAGGTGAAGAGCGCCGTCATCATGCCTTTGGTTGAGCCTTTCTTGCCAGGCAAATCAGGCTACGCCGAATAAGACACGGTTGCCACGGAAACGGCGTCGAGATGTTTTCCTGGCGACCCAATGGGGTGGGGGCTCTTGTTTGAGGAGTCACCCAATGCTCCTAGCCAACGAAAAATTTAATTTGGTAAGCAGACCTCGATCAAAGAGCGAATCCACTGCCCCTTGTCGGCGAGCACACAAGGTGTCGTTTGAACCGGCATTTTCTGCTCACTTCCCGATCGCGATGCCTCCGCCATTTACCGTTTGAGTGCTTTCAATCCGATCAGCACAAAAATCCTTGTTCCGCAAACGGGTAGGGGGTTATCCTTACGGTGGGGAATTGTCCCCAATCAACTTAGGGAGAAATGACATGACCACAAAACATGAACATGCTGTTCACCACAAGGCAGCCGATCATCATCGCAAAGCGGCGCATCACTTTGAAGCAGCAGCAAAGCATCAGCTGGCAGCAGCTGAGGCAGATGACCATGATGATGTTGTGAAGACAGCCCACCACGCTTACCTCGCATACGGCCATCAGATTCAGGCTATTCACTATGCCGAGATGGCCGCTAAGGAAGATGAGTCAGTGGATCACGCGGACGTTGATCATGGTGACGAAGATCACGTCAAGGATCTTCACGAGTAAGCTTCTGACTCGCTAGTCCTTGTTAGAGCAGGTCCGATGGAAACTTGGGCTACCTCGGATTGGTTGGAACACATACGGAATCCATTCCATTGGATGGCAAACACAAAGTGTCGGTTCAACCGACACTTTGTGATCATCCCCTTGGTCCGCTGGTTCTCTAGAAAAGTCATCACCGCGTCATCACCAATACCATCAGCCACAAGATCAACGAGTCGGTGAATGATTTTAAATGGGCTAGGCGTTGCAATAATCAGTTGCATAACGAATGAGCCTGAATCAAAACTCGTCATTGAGGTGGCCGGTCTTCACATAGATCGTTGCGCCCTCGGTCTTTGTGAACGGTTCATGTTGGCTATATCTTGGGCTTCTGATCCAAGTGCCCGCTGGATATGAGCCTGCTTCATCGTGGAATACACCTTCGAGTACAAAAATTTCCTCGCCACCCGGATGCACATGGGGTCTGAACATCGTGTTCGGAGCCCAACGGACTAAAGCGGTGGATACACCGTCAAATTCGTGAAGTGGCATCACCATTAAACCGGTAACCAGTCCCGGATACCAGCTAGCACTGGCGGTATTGATTCGAACCGTTGCGCTGTCATCTGCGCGAAACTGCCGCAGCTTTACAAAGATCGTACAGCCTTCTTCAGAGTATGGAGCGTGGAAGCTGTTGGGAGGGTTGCGAAGATAGGTGCCAGCAGGATAGTTGCCGTTTTCATCGGAGAAGGTCCCTTCAAGGACAAGTATTTCTTCGCCGCCATCGTGTGTGTGCGCTGCGAAGGATGAGTTTGCGGCATATCGCACCAAGGAGCTGGCTCTGGCGACTTCGTTTCCAACTCGATCGAGATACTTTCGCTCGACACCGTTGGCAGGCGACTGAACCCAAACAAGCCTGTTGGTGTCGATAACTACTTTTGCCGAAAAATCACTGTGAACGTTCATGTTTTCTCAAGTTTAAAAAGTAGAAAGTGCACGCACACCTTCCGGTTGCGGCCTTGTCGGCGTGCAGCCTTAGCGTTCCTGGAGTAAATCGACGCCGAGTTGCAAAAAGAAGTTGGGAAGGTCGATGAGCACCCAGTTCTCTTTGAGCAGATTACCCTCCATTCGCCACCAATCCATCACCCGCATGGTCACGGGTTTGAAGCTTGGCGCAATCCCGAGGTAGGGACCCGTCGATGTAGCGTGGATACTTGGCCACCCGGTTGATGCTGCGAAAGGGTCTTCGCCAATCCGGGCGCGATGATTGCCGCCTTTGCGATCGGGAATGGCGGCAAGAAAAGGCTTTTGGTGATGCGCTTCAAATCCTTCGATCGAACGAGTTGTGCCAATACCACCCGGACCGTACCACATCATATCGGGATCCCAGTAGGCTCGCATACCCATGCTTTGAAGCGAACCGCCGTCAAATCGACCAAGACCGCTGATCATTTGTTCGACAAGCAAGAGGCAGCTTTGCGGTGTATCGAGGTCAACATGAACCAGACCAGCTCGACGATGAACCAGAATTCCGGCTCCCTTGCTCGGCCCAGGCACTACATGCTCATGACCCTTAGCGGGAGGCAGGATACGTCGCCCGGTCTGCCTTGCGAGATCGACCAAGTCCACAATGATTCGTGCTTCAACGATCTTGCCGTCTTCCACGCGATAAAATTCACCAACGCGTAGATGGGTGGTTTGACCGTGAGGCTCAATGCCCCATAACGCACCGGTAAACTTTCCGACAAAATGACCATGGATGGTGACCCAGTACCCTGCGCCGCCGCAGCATCGACCGTCCCAATGCCCTGCAAAGAATAGATCGACGCGTCGCTCGAGATCGGGCATCGCCTGGTGGATGACTTCCAGAAACGAGCCTCGATATTCGGCATGGCCTCTCAACTCATTGACGGGATGGGAGATCGTGGCGACGAAGTCTGACGAAAAGGCTTGTCTGCCCTCTACGAGCTGTTCCTTCCAAGGACGCTCAACTACGACTGCCCAGATCAGTACCTTCGCCTGATCAATGCCATCTGAGTTTGTGTCTGAGTGATGTTTTGTATCCATAGTGATGATTTCTGATTTTGCATAGGTATGCAAGAATCACCCAGTGGTGTGTTTTACGCAAATTTGTGCGCCACCCTTAGCCAAGGCCTCACGAGTAATGAAAACGGGTATCACCTCATTTCATGTCGCACGCGTTGCACAGGTGTCTCAGTCGGCTGTGAGTCGAACATTCACGCCAGGCGCCAGTGTTTCGGAGGGAACACGACGCAAGGTGATGGAAGCTGCAAGAATGCTCGGCTATCGACCAAACGCTCATGCCCGTTCGCTCATTACCAAGCGATCACGAATCATTGGCGTGGTGCTCTCTTATCTCGATAATCTTTTCTACCCAATCGCCCTTCAGCGTCTGGCTGAACACCTGCAACGTGATGGTTACCACGTCTTGCTCTTCATCAATGAAAATCCCAATGCGGACAATTTGGTGAACCAATTGCTTGGCTACCATGTTGATGGGATTGTGATCGCTTCAGCAACGCTATCGTCTGGCTTAGCGCGGCAGTGTGCGGAGTCAGGCATTCCTGTTGTGCTTTTTAACCGTGTGATGGCCCGGGGTAGTGAAGGCAGCGTGAGTTCGGTGCGCGGCGACAATCTTCAAGGTGGCCGGGACGTTGCAAACTTTTTGCTTGATTGCGGCCATCAGCGCATCGCTTACATCGCTGGAAGCCAAGAGTCCTCGACCAATCTCGATCGGGAACGTGGCTTTCGCGAAACGCTAGCGTCCCGCGGATCGAGAGTTTGGGCCTTTGGGGTTGGCAACTATGCGCCCGCTGAAGCTGCCGCTGCCGCCAGGGCGCTATTCGGAAAGGCCGATGATCGTCCCGATGCTGTGTTTGTTGCGAGTGACCACATGGCTTTTGCCGTGATGGACACGCTTCGATTCGAGCTGGGTTTACGCGTGCCTGATGATGTTTCGGTGGTGGGCTTTGACGATGTACCGCAGGCCTCATGGCCAAGCTATGCGCTTACCACCGTTGCCCAACCTCTTGACCGCATGGTCGCAGAGACAGTGAACTTGCTCAGAAGTTACCTGCGAGACAACTCCCTGCAACCTGCTCAAACCGTCGTGTTACCTGGCGAGCTAAAAATTAGATCGTCTGTTCAAAGAAAGCTCGCGCCGATCCCAGTCCGCTTGGGGAAACGCAGAAATGCTTAGCAAGATTGATCACTTTTGAGGATAGCCCCATGAGAGGATTCGATGAGGAATTCCATAATCTAGATCACTACATCCGGGTTATTACGGACAGGATTTGGGAGGGTCGACAGATTGAGCGCATTCGCGATTACTACAGTGAAGAGTGTGCGGTCGAAACTCCAACGACCACTTCCGTGGGTATCGATGCAGTCATTCGCGGTACCAGAGACACGCTTCGCCAGTTTCCCGACCGGCGGCTCCTTGCCGAGGACGTGATTGTTTCGGGCGACGACATGCATGGTTTTCTGTCGTCACATCGAATCTTCAGTCCCATGACCCATGCAGGGGAAGGCGTATTCGGCAAACCAACCGGGCAAACTGCTTACGCCCGAACGATTGCCGACTGTGTGTGTAAGAACAACCGGATCATTCATGAGTGGCTGGTTCGCGATCAGTCGGCCATAGCCAAGGCAATCGGGGTTTCTCCTCAGGTTCTCGCCAGGCAGTGGCTTGAAAAAAGTGACGGAAAGTTTCGTAAACAGAAAGCGCCACCAGCGCCGCAAGGCTACGTTTCGGTCGTTGAGCAAGGTGACATTGTTGATCCTTACCGCGACCAGTGGGAGCAGTTTTGGAGCAGGGGTGCAGACCGGTCATTGGTTGAATCAAGCAAGAATCCCTTGATCGCCGCCGTGCCAGGCGGGCGCACGCTTCTTGGGTCTGCCGCCGTAAAAGACTTTTGGGCCTCCTGGCGAATGGACTGGCTTGTGGATTCCTTTGCCTGCGAACACCTTGCCATCAATCGTAGAGTTGATCGTCACGACAGCCTTGCGATGCGCTGGCGCGTGTCGGCAAAGTATCGAGGAGTAGGCGATATGGACCTAAGTAAACCGAGGCACGATATTGAAATTATGGCAATCTGTCATGCGGATGTGATGGAGGGTGAGGTCATTCGCGAGTGGGTGCTTATCGATGAAATCGCCCTTTGGATGCAAATTCTCTCGCGCTGAAACGATTTGCTCACTTGGACTTCGCAGCGGCACTTGCACCACTTGGCACAGGGAGTTTGAAAAATGCGGTTTCAAGAACGATACATACCCTTTTCAAGTCTGCGTTACAGCACACAATCCTTCATTGACTTTTGTCTGCCTGAATGCTCACCGAAGCAAAACTACGCATTGATCGGACCAGGCGTCTCCCAAAGTGCTGATCAGCCGGTCAACTTGCGCGAGCCTCATGGCTTTCAGGTCGGAGGGGTGAGCATGCCGCCAGGCAAGGTGAATCCACCGCATTTGCATTTCACCTGCGAAGTGTTTTTTTGTGCGAAGGGTACATGGGAGATTCAGTGGGGGTTTAATCCCGAGGTTCGCACGCTTGTCCTTCACGCTGGCGATATCGCGGCGATCCCAACGTGGATTTATCGCGGGTTTAAAAACATTGGTTCAAATGATGGGTTCATGTTCACGGCGCTAGGACGCGACGACACGGGCGGCATTTTGTGGGGTCCGAGCACGATCCATGCGGCTCAAGAGCGCGGGGTCTACCTCACCCGCGACCACAAAATCGTGGATACCCGCGATGGCGCGTCGCCGCCTGCGGAGCATGAACGGTTCGAGCCGATGAGTCCAAGTGATATCGCTTCGCTTCGCGATTGGAGCAGGGACGAAATGTCAAAACGGGTGTTCGCCTTCGGTGAGCTCAGTTGGCACGAAAATGCGTTGCTTGACAGCCTGTTGGAAGGCGGTGGCGCAACGATTGCCCCTGTGTTCGGCTACGGAATGTGTGAACATCGGAGTTGCCTACCACGTCCCATGAACCCAGTTGGACTATCGATGGAGTGGATACGAATCCCGGCAGGCTGCCGGATCGGGCGACACAGGTTGAGCGTGAAGCAGGTTCTGATTGTTTACCAAGGATCTCTATGCCTTCACCTCAGTGACGTGGAGGAGACCGAGCAGTATCGTCTCAACGGGGAATCGGATGCCTGGGACACGTTTTCTGTGCCCGAGTATGTCTGGCGAGAGCTCTGCGCAGACCAAGCACAAGATGTCATCATCCTTTCGATGCTAGCAACCGATGACAGAAAGATGATTGATTGGGATGCAAGCATTTTGGCGCGCGCAAAGATTCAAGGTCTCATGCGCGATGCTGATGGCTACATTGCACCGAAACGCCTTGTCGAGCGTGCTTGACTAGCGGCCCACGAGCACTCAAGCGTCACCGAAGGGCACAAGACGCTTTTCACATCGCAGCATGGCCGCAGGGCAGGTGTGCTGGGTTTGGTCCAGGTGTGCTGGGTTCGGTCCAGGTGGGCTGGGTTCGGTCCTTCTACAACGCCATGCCTCGCGTTAGGTAGCCGAAAGATGCCGCCCATCACCATGCTGACGGAAGCTTTGCAAAAAGTTTGCATACGCTTGCAATCAAATCGTAAAGATCAGAAACTTTGCTGACCATTGACAACATAGCGCAGCTTGCTTCTCAAAACAGTCAAACCAAGGAGGCACTTTCCATGTCCGTAAGGCTAATGAAGAAACCAATCGCAACGCAGGTATCGCTTGCACTCGGGTTAATGTTTTCGGGAGCGCCAGCATTTACGCATGCCGCCGAGGCAGTGAAGAAGGCAGATTCAGGGGAGATCCAATCGGTTACGGTTACCGCGAATCGACGGGCAGAGGATCAGCAAAAGGTCAACGTCTCTGTTTCTGCAATCGCAGGTGAAGAGCTCAGCGAACGAAATATTTCCGACCTCTCGCAAATGGAAAGCCTGGTGCCAGGATTTACCTTTGGGCGATCAGGCTCCGATGCGCGACCTGCGATGCGTGGCGTTCGGACCGAAAACGTTGCCACCAACGCTGACACAACCATTGGCTACTTTGTCGACGGCATATACAAGTCACGAGCGCAGCAGGCGATGCTTGGTTTTACGGACGTAAGTATGGTGGAGGTTCTCCGTGGCCCCCAGGGTACGCTCTATGGACGAAACACCTTCGGGGGTACGGTTTCTATAACAAACAACATTCCGATTCACAAGTTCAGCGAATCGTCGGCAAGCCTGACCATTGGAAACTATAACAAACGGCGGCTTGAAGGCTATGTCAACGCACCGATCAGTGACACCGTCTCGGTGCGCATTGTCGGATTGGTGGATAAATCCGATCCCTATGTGAAAAATGATTTCAATCCGGCAGGTGGATTGTTCGACCAGGATCTTCGTTACGCTCGTGCAACGGTACGCATCACACCGAGCCGCGACTTAGATATCATATTCAGAGCGGATATGACCGATCAGTCCGGCAATGGTGGATCTGCATTTGGCTATAAGCAGGCTGGGACTTATTTTCACACACCGTCGTGTCAGCAGCTCTTTAACGCAACACTGACCGTCATCAATGCGCGGCCGGGCAACCGAGATGCAGTAAACGACTGCACGCGAACGGTGGGTGCCGCTGCCGGAACTGGAGCAAATGCCGTCGGTAGCGGTGTGGATCTCGGCATTCCAATCTACAAGCCAGGTAATCTTTATCGAATCGATCAAGATTACAGAACGTTTTTGAACCTTTCGGATAGAAATCTAAGCCTTGATTTGACCTATCGAGCAGCAGGACACACATTCCGATCCATCACCGGATACACAAAGTTTTCGGCTGAACGATCATCGGATTCGGACTTTTCTGCTTCCACCATCGCACTCGATTACCAGTTGACGGGAGCGCAAACCGTGAGCCAAGAGCTCCAAGTGCTCTCTGATCAAAGTGGACCCTTGAGCTATGTTGGGGGGCTTTACTTCTTTCGCGACAAGCTAACCAGTGAGTTCATCAATCAGCAACTGCCACGGACGATCCGGTCAAGTGCTGCACAACCTATTACGCTTGCCCAAAACGGTGCGGGTTTTGCGGGGTTTGATCGACCCAAGACAGATTCCGATGCAGTGTACGGGCAGCTAAATTACAAGTTAACGCCTGAGATCACACTTACCGCAGGAGCGAGAGCCACAAAGGACAGTAAAGTGTGGAGTTCTGCCAACGCAAATTCAGTATTGCCGCGAAACGCATCGGGTGCTCCCGACGGCAACCAGATTGCAATCAACATGGCCAGACCAGGTGACGCAGCCTATGGGTCAACCGGAGTCACAAACTGCGTTGGGTCCAATGCGATTCCAGGGGCCTCATGTGAGCCTGGTACAAACACGCTCTACGGATACACCTACGCACCGTCGACATTCAGCAAAACGACCGGCAAGTTCGGTCTTGACTACGCTTTGAATAAAGACCAACTTGTGTACGGAACCATCGGCACCGGCTTTCGGTCTGGTGGCTTCAACGGGTTTCAGGTTGTTGAGAGTTTAAGAACCTTTAAACCTGAGGAAGTGACCGCGATCGAGTTAGGGTCAAAGAACAGGTTCCTGAAAAATACGCTCCAGATCAATGCTGCTCTATTCAGTAATGAGTACACAAATCTTCAAGAGCAAAGGCAAGTACCCATAGGGGCAACAACGATCTCGACCATCTTCAATGCGGCGAAGGCGAGGGCCAATGGACTCGAGGCTGAGGTTGCCTGGCGCCAGTCACCATCTTTCACGATTGGCTCAACGCTGTCCCTGCTTGATGCGAAGTACACAAGCTTTCCTGATGTCGCCCTTCCTTTCGGCACCTCGATATTGGTTGCCGATCCAAGCTCAACAGCACCGCAAGTGGATAAAAACGGTGTGGTGATTGCACCTGCTGGGCAACGCCGCATCTTTGCGCCGGGCTACAACTGCGGTGTGATTCCAGGAACCGGAGGCGCGGGCCAACCGAGTGCTGCTTATGGCTGCGATCTTTCCGGCAAGAAGATTCCCTACGCGGCTAAGTACCAAGGGTCGGTTTACACGAGGCAGGATATTCAACTCCCCAATGGTACGTTGTTGACGCCCATCTTTGTCGCTACATTCTCGAGCGGGTATTACGGGCAGCCCACAAATGCCGAGATCGAGAAGCAGGGAGCTTATGTAAAGGGTGATATCAAGCTCGTATGGAGAGTGAGCGAAAAGCTCTCGGTCCAGGGCTATATTGATAACGTAACAGATAAGCAAACGATCAATCGCTTTGTTTGGGGCGGTGGTGGAGCCTTGCAAATTAGCGGAGCCCCGCCGCGAATGATGGGTTTAAGAGTATCCGGAACACTTTGAGTCGTGTCTGATTCCTAGTGCGTTTAGCGTTCATCGCATTTGCCCTCATGCTGCTTGCGCAGCATGAGGTCCGCGCAAATTGTCCTGGACTCGATCCAGACACGCTTCGGTGGATATCAAAACCACAGTTCAACCAAGAGTTGAGCGCTGATGCGAAAAGCCATTCATCCTCTGGGCGAATCGGAGTCGCGACTGCAGTCATCAACGGCCTTAAACAATTTATCCGCATTGATTTACCCGATCGAGCCATACCTGGCTCGGCCGATTACGACGGTACCCTAAGCGCCGTTTTCTTCGTTCACGGCTGGGTTCCTGAATCAGCAAGGCGGCTCTATCAAATGGGCAAGGACCCGGGAAGCTATTACGGGCCGATCATTCAATCGCTTGCTGATGCCGGATTTGTCGTGATTAGCCCCTTCTTGAGAGGTCACGGGTTTTCAGAGACCGAGCAAGCTGACGGGATTAGGGATGTGCGCGGCGAGAGCCTTCAGCGTGACTACGCGCGCGATATCCTTGCGCTATGGCTGTACCGCGATCCCGTCATTCGTTGGCTGACGGAAGGCAACGCTTCAACGACTGCAGAGTTAACCCAAACATCCTTCTTTGGACATTCGATGGGCGCTGGCGCGATAGCTGACATCCTGGGCTCAAGCTGCTTTGGAACCATGCCCAGCCGTGTGCCGGTTGTTCTCTGGGCAGGGACCTTCGCTGAGGTGAATCGAAGCGAAGCCAGGCCTGATTCGCGATTTGTTGTCTGGATACTGCACGGCGACCGCGATAGGTTCGTCGGCCCAAGCCAGCAGCAACGTTTTCATGACTTTCTTGTCTCAAATGACGTCGAAGCCTACTACGAGCAGATGATTGGGAGAAATCATGAATTCAGCGTCATGCAATCGAGCCAGCTTGCCGCTGATCCCAATGACGCAGCCCTATCGCTACTATTGAAACGGACAGCATCATTTTTGCGTCATGCTCGCTATCAACCCTAGGTAATCAATCATGACAAAGCCTCGCATTCTGACGACCCATGTTGGCTCATTACCGAGACCTCAGGATGTCGTAGATCTCATTTTTGCAAAAGAAAGGGGAGATATCGTTGATCAAGATTTGTTTGATCAAACGATGAAACGCGCGGTTAGCGATGTCATTGCTCGTCAGGTCAATTCAGGTATAGATATTGTATCGGATGGCGAGATGAGTAAGATTAGCTACGCTACTTATATCAAAGATCGCTATAGCGGCTTTGATGGAGATAGTCCAAGAAGAACGCCCGCAGACTTAGAGGCCTTTCCAGGCTTTCTAACGAAAATTGGGCAACGCGGTGGCACGCCGACTTATCGAAGACCTTGCTGCGTTGCTGAGATCCGTCTGCGCGACGAACGTCCTTTAAGAATGGACTTGATGCATCTTGCGGATGCAATCAGTGAGCACCAGGTACATTCATCATTCATGAATGCGCCCTCGCCGGGTGTTGTTGCACTCTTTCAGCCAAATCAGCACTACGCAAGCGATGATCTTTATCTTGAAGCGCTGGGGGAAGCGCTCAGGACCGAGTACGAAGCCATTGTTGCAGCGGGACTTGCCCTGCAGATTGATTCGCCCGATTTGGGCTTAGGGCGGCATATGATGTACAAGGATCTTGAAGAATCCGCCTACTTGCGGCGTATTGAGCAACATGTGGAGATCTTGAATCACGCCCTGAGAAATGTTCCGGCCGATAAGGCTCGCATGCACGTATGCTGGGGAAACTATGAAGGTCCTCATCATAAAGACATCCCGCTTGCAACGATTCTTCCGACAGTCTTGAAAGCCAAGCCGAGTGGATTATTGTTTGAAACTGCAAACCCACGCCATGGGCATGAATGGGAGACGATTCATGAGATGCGCGATTCGATCCCTGATACAAAGATTCTTATTCCGGGTGTCATCGACAGTACGACAAACTTCATTGAGCACCCTCGTTTGATTGCACAACGCTTGCGGCAATTCACTAACATTGTGGGCGTTGAACGGGTCATTGCTGGATCCGATTGCGGATTCGGTACGTTTGCAGGATATGGTGTCGTTGACCCTGACATTGTCTTTGCAAAATTTGAAGCAATGGCAGAGGGTGCGGCGATCGCGAGCGCTGTGTGAGTCAAGCAGTTCCAAAAGGTAGTGCGATCCGCGCCGAAGATTTGTCAGCGACCAGACGCTGGTCGATGTTTGCTGCAATTATGCTGCCCTACATCTTTTACGCGTTCGTCTGGAACACCGAAAACTTTCTTCGCCCTTACATGGCCCAATCGTTGGGTCTCAGCAAGCCGCAGGTCGCGTCGTTCTACACGTTCCAGGGTGCCGGTGCACTGCTTGGCGCGCTGTTGATCCCTCAACTTTCTGATTTGTGGAGCCGAAAAGGAGCATACGCATTTGTCGCGCTTGGAATTGGTCTGACCTCACTTGCAATTGTGTTTGTCGATACTTACCAAGCAGCAATCGTGCAACGCTTCGCTATGGGTGTGTTTCTGGGCGGCGTGTTTGGCTGCGCAGTCAGCCTTTACATCGGATACTTTCCGCCAGCCATGCGCGGATTACTCGCTGGGATGGTTCAGTTGACTTATAACGGTGGCGATGCCCTGCTTTCCTGGATCGGCAGGCATTACGATGCGAGCAACTGGCAGCAAGTGCTTGTGATTGGTGGTTTTGGAGCGGTGGCAGCCTCGCTTATCGTCGTGATGATCTTGCCTCGCGATGGCGCATTGACAACCTGGGGAGAAACTGAGGCCAGTACTTCCGGGCAAAGCAGCAAGCTGCCGATCGCACAATTGTTTTCTGAAGGACGAAGTTCTATTACGCTTAGACTGGCGCTGATGTGCGGGCTGAATTTTTTTGCCTTTCAGTCATTTAACGGGTGGGCAACGACCTTGCTGCGCGAACAACACCAGATGACTCCGGATGTCATCGGAAAGTTGATGACACTGATGCATATCGGTTCAATGACAGGAGCACTCTTTTGGGGGCTTGTGAGTGACAGATTCGGGCGTCGAGCAAACGCTGCCGGCTTCATGATCGCCTCCGCCTTGATCGTGCTCTACCTTTACGTAGAACCGTCGTTTTTTGGCTATGCAGTGATCGGCTTTGCCTACGGTTTCTGCTTTGTCTCAATGGGTGTCTGGGGTCCTTATTTTGCAGAGCTGTACCCTGCCCACCTGCGCGCAACTGCGGCGTCGATTTTCAATTGGGGCCGAATCGTATCGCTTGTGGGTGCATTGTTGTCGGGTGCGATTGCTGACATCTACGGCCTCAAAGCTGCAATGGCAACGGGTGCACTGATGTTTCTGTTGGCTGCTCTCGTATGGCTCTCTTTGCCGGAGACACTGGTGAAGCAGCGCGAAGCACTACGTGATTGAGTCGCTGAAGTGCGTACTAGAAGGTCGGCGCTACTTGGCCGCAGGTATGATCCTGGATATGAGCAAAAAACCGGTGCCAGGGTGGTGATGGCGCTCGTGGACAAGGTGGTGATGGTGCTCGCCGAACCTGCTCGTCGATCCTGCTCGTTTCCATCAAACAGCTGCCGCTATTGTATGAATCCCTACTGTGCAGTCCATCCGCCGTCGACCATCAAGGCAGTACCTGTGACGAGTGCGGATGCATCGCTTGCGAGAAAGACGACAGGGCCCATGATGTCTTGTAATTCTCCGATCCGACCGAGCGCGATACGCCCGATCACGAAGTCTCGAAAACCCGGGTCGGCAAGCATCGGTGCTGTGAGTGGTGTTCTAAAAAATGTAGGGCAAAGCGTGTTGACTCGGATGCCTTCTGGCCCTAGTTCCCAGGCCAATGCCTTGGTCATCCCTTCAAGGGCATGTTTGCTGGCGCAATAAAGGCTGCGCTTTGGCCCGCCAACATGCCCCATTTGTGAAGAAAGTGTAATGATCGATCCCTTGATTGCGTGCTCGCGCATCGATATAGAAACTTCACGGGCGAGGTAAAGCGCAGCTTTAAGGTTGATGTCAAACAAGTCATCGATATCGCCTTGCTTGGCATCCTCTAACCGTAGCGGGCGGTTCGTGCCGGCGCTATTGACCAAAACGTCAATCGGACCCAAGGCCTCCACACAGGCTTTGACCGCTTCAGCATTCCGAGCATCAAGTTCGTGGCAGCAGGCAACGCCACCATGCGCTCTAATGTAGGACGCAACACGTTCTAATTCGCCGATTGAACGTGATGCCAAAGTCACGCTTGCACCGGCTTGTGCTAGGGCAAATGCACAAGCAGCGCCAAGACCCCGACCCGCGCCAACAACAAAGGCGTGCTTACCGTCAAGCCGGAAAGAGGGGGGTTGGGGAAACATGCGATGGATCGCTTACAAAAACCTATGGACGATGTTCAACCGGTTGGTACCAGGCAACATCGCGCTTGCCATAGCGGCGGACACGTATATTGGCCTGCTCACCGTGACCTGCGAAGTTTTCCATGTGACAAAGTCGCGAACAGTATTCGCCAACCAGCGCACTAGCCTCATCGCTGAGGATACGCTGATAGGTACAGGTTTTTAAGAACTTTCCAACCCAAAGACCGCCGGTGTAACGCGCGTTCTTTTTTGTGGGCAGGGTGTGGTTTGTCCCGATGACCTTGTCTCCGAAACTTACGTTTGTGCGTGGTCCAAGAAAAAGCGCACCGTAGTTGGTCATTCGATGGAGGAACAAATCGGGATCTTCAGTCATGACCTGCACATGCTCGGAGGCAATGTCGTCGGCCTGGGCAATCATCTCCTCCACGCTGTCGCATACGATGACTTCGCCAAAATCCTCCCAAGCTTTTTTTGCGATCGCGGCGGTCGGAAGCATCGTGAGTTGACGATCCACTTCGCGCATGGTGTCGCGCGCAAGTTTCTCGGAGTTGGTGAGCAAAACAGCTGGTGATGTGGGGCCATGTTCGGCCTGACCAAGCAAGTCAACCGCGCAGATTTCACCGTCAACACTCTCATCGGCGATGATCAAGGTTTCGGTTGGGCCTGCAAATAAATCAATGCCGACTTTGCCGTAGAGTTGTCGCTTTGCTTCGGCAACAAAACTGTTGCCAGGCCCCACGAGCATATCAACTGGCTTAATCGATTCAGTACCCAGGGCCATGGCTGCAACGGCCTGTATGCCGCCGAGCACTAAAATTTCATCGGCGCCGGCAAAATGCATTGCGGTCACGATCGCCGGGTGGGCTTCACCTTGAAAAGGTGGTGCGGTCGATACAATTCTTGATACGCCGGCAACTTTTGCGGTCAGCACGCTCATATGGGCCGAGGCGATCATTGGATACTTGCCCCCCGGTACATAACATCCCACCGCATTCACCGGGATGTGTTTGTGTCCGAGGATCACGCCGGGCATTGTTTCAACTTCAACATCAAGCATACTTTCGCGTTGGATTTGCGCGAAGTTGCGAATTTGCTGCTGCGCGAATTGAATGTCCTCAAGCTCGCGAGGACTTAATCGTGCAATGGCTTTGGCGATATCGTCCTCGCCTAAGCAAAAGCTGTGCGGATCCCATTGATCGAAACGGCGGGAGTAATCACGGACTGCTTCATCTCCCCGTTGTTCGATATCCTTCAAGATGCCTTCAACGGTGGTTCTGACCTGAGCGTCGACCTCTGCGATAGCTGCGGCATCTTTGCCCCTTTTCAAGTAACGAATCACTGAACTACTCCGTTCAAAAGGTTGACTAAAGTTTTGAGTGTAATCGTGCCGGTATTGGCATGCTCGATCAGGTGTTTTCAATTTCTTTGTGGAGTCTCCCATGGTTGATCGTCTTGTTCCAATTGCAAGCACTTTATCGCTTGATCACGCACTGGCCATCAGTGCCGGCGCGCTTGCCCTGCGTCATGCGCACGATATCCTGCCACTTGCCGTCGTTGTGCTTGACGCTGGAGCAAACCTAGTGAGCTTTCAGCGTGAAGATGGCTGCGGTCCGTTACGGTTCGACATTGCGCTAGGCAAGGCCTGGGGAGCCCTGGGCATGGGCATTTCCTCCCGGCAGATTCGTGATCGCACTGCTAATCGTGCTGCTTTTCAGAACGCGGTTGCGGCAGCGTCTCAGGGCCGATTTGTTCCCGTCCCAGGTGGCGTTTTAATTCTTAATGAGGCAGGGGAGGCAATCGGCGCGGTAGGCATTAGCGGTGATGCTTCAGACCGTGATGAATATTGCGCGATTGAAGCCATCAAGGCAGCGGGTTTGCGGGCAGAACCAGATGAGCCAGCCGCGGATTGGCAACAGGCACCGCTCTAATGACATTCGGATGGCTATCGATATTGACTTTATCCTCGCAAAGTTGACATTGGATGCGAGCAACGCTGAAACAAAGATGCGCAGCATGATGGCATGGTGTCAACAAGGACCAAGCCGCTTGG
>Ga0214921_10004350_pt1 | contig 20891 bp, 38 predicted proteins | sample LL1505_MetaG_FD_177992 | JGI IMG/M metagenome (GOLD analysis project Ga0214921, IMG submission 177992) | Freshwater microbial communities from Lake Lanier, Atlanta, Georgia, United States - LL-1505 | ecosystem: Environmental > Aquatic > Freshwater > Lake | place: USA: Georgia | collected...
CCGCACAAAAGAAAAGCGGCCCTGGGGCCGCTTTGGTCTAAGTCACTGTTGAGGTATCAAGCAGTGTCTTTTTGTGCTTCTGAGTGCACATCAGTGCTCTTTACAGAAACTTTGGATTTGGACTTGCCACCTGTGGACAATGTGACTTTGACTTCACCTTTGCGAGCTGACTTGAGTTTGTCAGCAGTGCGAGTTGCAATAGCGTAACTTGCATCACCAGTGAACACATCCAAAGATTGCATGTATTCCAATGCCTCAATCTTTGTCATGGGCTTGGGCAACTCCATGAGATTGATGTTGGTGCATTTAGCCTTGTTGAGGATCTTGATGCGAGCCACTAGGTCGTTAGCGAAACGAGCCTTGGTAGTACCATCAGGATTAGTTGCGGTACCTGCTACGGTAAAAGTTTTGTTGTCTTGCTTAGCCATAATATGCCTTTCAAAATTGCCTAAAAGTTAAATTTAATATGCTGTAAATTACAACATACCATAATTGTAGCAAAATAGCAGTTATTGGTCAACCTTTTTTGCTACTTTTTGGAAAGTTTTTTTCAGAATCTTTCCAAAATTCTGTGCTCTTTACACATACTTTATTATAACACATGTTCCAATTATTGGTCAAGCCAAATGTGTTGTAAATTTGCGACATTCTTCTAATTCTGGGATATAATCTTTCAGATACATCTTTCTGCTGACATCTAGTTGGTCATTTAGGTCAAAGAATTTTTTGAGCGCATTTGGATCAAACTTTGGTTTGGTTTGGTAGTGAGCCAGCAAAGCGTCGATGGTGGATTTGGTGGCTCGCCCATCAGCATGATAAACACTGGTCTTGGTTATTCTTTCAAGACTGTGCACAGCCAATTCATGATTTGGATGATTGTAGGCTGATTGTATGCCATCACCGTAATGATTGATTTGTGTGTAGATGTTGATGTCAGGGAACTCTTGATCCCAGTATTCAAACAAGAGATGAAGATTGGTGACATTGTACAAACTTGGCACCATGTTCCAGGAAATGATGTGTCCCCGACGTCGCAGTTCTCGAACATTGTCCATTATTGATTCAAACTTGCTGGGCCATCTCAGATAATCGTTGACTGGGCCAAATCCGTCAAGGCTGATGCTCCAAGTCATGTTGGAAAAATTATCACACAAATCAAATATTTTACTGCTTATTTTATATCCGTTACTGCCCACACAAAAGTCAAAGTTGGTGCGATTGTGTTTGATACAATCATGTAAAAACTCCTGGAATTCAGGCATGACTGTGACCTCGCCACCTGTGACATGGATCCTGGTTTGGTCAGTGATGGCATCAACTCTGACATGATCAAATGTGCTGAATGTGTAGATCAAATCCTTGGGATAGATGATCTTGAGTTGAGTGTATTCTTTTTCAATCAAACTACTGTAGTTGGGCTGACAGTGTCGGCAAGCAAGGTTGCATCGATTGTCAAGTCTAACTTCGTAAAACATGGGGTTTTTAATGTCCTTGAGACCCTCGACGCCATCAACATCAAGCTTGGCCACCCAGTCCATGGTTTCAAACATCCTGGGACTTTCTACTCCTAGGTCTTCTAACTCATAACAGTACTTGCAGTGATCTGGGTCAATGCGGTCGCCGGTGAGCATGGCTTCTCTTACCTTGGTGTATTCGGGATCAGTTTGCCAATCACCAATGGATTCAACATCTGTGACTTTTTTATTGGTGCGCAGGCAAACACTGGTGTGGCCATGTTCGTTGGTCAACAACACCCAGGGATAGATACAAAACCCTTTTTTATCTCGTATGGTGTTTTTCCAATATTCAAGTTTTTGAACATTTTCGTTGTCGCGATACACAACATCTTTGCCCTGTTCTTCAAACTCAACCATGAGCTTGTATGTTGCCAACAAAGGTTTCCAATTACTCCAACTTGATGATGGTTGATCCAACATCACCACTGTGTCAAACGACTTGGAGATTTCCAGGATACTGCCACGGTTGATGTCCAACACTGTGGTGTGATAGTAACCGGCAACACTTGGTGTAAACAAGGGATCAGTAATCAGTCCATGATTTTGTGTGCCGTTTTCTGTGGCCAAGGCACTGGTGCGAACATCTGTGTCTACATCGTTGTTACCTAATACTAAAATTTTTTTGTTAAACATTCATTACCAACTGCTATTGTAAAATACTTTCAAACCCATGAACAATTCTGCTCGGGCATTCTTGATAAACTCAAGATCGTGGTTGCGATAGTGATCATCTGCATCGTTGCCAAAGAAGAATCCTGATGTACCAGGTAATGTGCCTGCAATAACATCAAGTTCTAATATCTCAAGATCCTCATATGTCAACTCAAGTTCAATGCCATTGAAGTTGCTGCCATCTTCGTTGCCGCCATTGCGTCGATTCCAAAGTTGTTCCATCCAGCCATGTAGGTTGGGATGTTTGCGCCAGTAAGCAATCTCACGTGGTTTTGACACAGCATTAGAAACGGTGTCCTGTTCCCAATATTCCTGTTGCTGGCCTGCCCGGGCGGCTACGTATGCATACATGTCAAGTCCCATGTTAGTTATCCTTAGAAAAGTTACTTGCTAGTAAAATATAGTACAATTTTTATCGTATTGCAACCGTTGATTGTGCACGATCACTGTGCATGCAATGTCCTATTCCACGTATGGTGTCAGCGGCCATTTGCGGGTTGTTTTCAAACATGCCGCGAATGTCTTGTTCACCAATGCCTTCGGTGGCATTAAATGTGTAGATTTCGTAGTGGCGTTGCGGGTTAAATTTTGCTCGCAACATCAAGTGTTGAGGGTTGGCATAAGCATGCCTGGGCGTTTCTTTGCCCTGTAGCTTTTCCCATGTCACACGCTGATGATCAGCAGTGATGTCAGCCACATACTCCAGGCCATTACAATCCCACATCACTAGGAATTGATGTTCTTTAAAAGATTTCTTAGACACTTTTTTTATACACTGGAATAGGCAACATCTTGTGCATGTTGCGAGCACGGATAGCACGATACTTCTTGAGTTGTGCCCGTTCTTCTCGGCCCAATTCTATAGGCAAGGTGTTGTACACATCCTGACTCTCGTGCGCATCATTGGCCATGGCCTGCTCCAATTCAGGGTAGCTCATGCCCAATTGGTCTTCGTCGGTGCGGCCATCAGTCCACAAGCCGTCTGTGGGTGGTGCATCAATGATTTCCTGTGGCAGGCCAAACTCTCGGCCCATGTCCCAAACTTCAGTTTTGAGACAGTCACCAATTGGGCTAATGTCTACACCACCATCGCCGTACTTGGTAAAGAAACCTACGCCAAAGTCTTCAACTCGGTTGCCTGTGCCCACTACAATACCACCATGACTTTGTGCAATTTGGTACAAGGTCATCATGCGCAGTCTAGCACGTGAGTTGGCAAACGCAAGGTCAACCCTTGCTTCATCTTCGTTTTCCCTACAGTAAGGTACAAGATCTTTTTCAAATGCCGAGAACACTTTGGTCAAGTCCATGCTCATATGTGTGACATTTTTGTAGCGTTCCAACAACCAGGTGGCCTGCATTGAACTGCGATTGTTCAAGGCCTTGGCTTGACGTATTGGCATTTGGACCACAATGGTTTTCAGCCCAGTTTCGGCACACAAGGCACTCACAACTGAACTGTCGATGCCACCCGAAATGCCCACCACAAGAGTTGAAATTTTGTTTTTGGTAGCATATGATCGGATCCATTTGGTGATGTTTTTACCTAATTGTTTTGACATTATTCATCTTTCTATTATAAGTGTTCTGCCGCATCATCATATCCATTGCTTATCAGTGTTCGGCGACATTCTTCAATAATTAGCTTGGCAAACTTTGCGTATGCAATTTCGCACTCTTCTGCACCCATCCACTTGGGCCAAGGGCTACCATTGAGATCAACATACATGCCTGCTTCCACTGCCAGTTGTTTAATGCGTTCATTCATTTTCGTAGGCCTTTGATATCTTTGTATTTTACACGAATATAATTGTGCCAATCTTTACCAACCTTCAAGGGCAAGTCCAGGTGTACATTGACCATGGGACCTTCTAGTTCATTTCGCATGTTGTCAGTATAAACAGTGCCCACATAAGGAATACCTTTGTAAGTACCGTCTACTCTATCGCCGACCTTGTATCGAGGTCGGGGACGGTTGGCTTCAAAGTATTCTGCTAGTGTACTCATTCGTCGAGTTCCATTCCAAAATGTCGTCTAACAGCCCTGCTGGTGTTCCAGCCTATGCCCTTATATAGATTTTGTTCAATCACTGTGGTGCATTCTTCAATGATCAATTCGGCATACTTTTCTAGTGCGGCTTCCCATATATGTCGTTTTGCACCCAAACCAAATATTTCAAGTTTACTTTCTCGTTCAAATTGTCTAAGTTGTTTGTTCATTTAAAATACCTTGACACGATTGAGTTGGGTGCTGTTGTCCCGGCATGATTTAACTGTGCCCTTGATATTTAACCAGGTTCCTACATCGTAACATTCACGGAAACTAAAAAACACTGATTGATTCTTGTCAGTGATTGCAGTTATAAAATAACAACCATAATTTTGGCTATAAACTGTACGAACTACTTCAACGTTGCAAGAGACTTTGTCACCTACTGCACCGACAAATCCGGCACTACTATCAACTCGGCTCATTGCATCAGTGACTCGACGATTAACAATGTAGCTTTGGATTTGACTGGCGGTGATGGCAATTTCTAATCTTTGAGTATCGTTGAACTCGTCTAATCCCGCGGCGCGGGACACACTTTGCTCAAAGTCATTGAGCTGTCCTTTCAATGCCTTGACCAAGAGATTTTTCTTGTGCCAGTCACGTGCTTCCTGCCCAATTTGGATGTCCTCGTTGGTGACCAATGAAGAGTTGGCAATGGCATCACGCATGATGGACTTGCTGGAACGAGCAGTGACCACTGGATTATCGTTAATGTGCTCAATACGATCCTCTTTGAGGTAAGCGCCATTGATGCGGTGAGCATAGGCTGCGGCTCCCCAGACTGCATCAGCTGTCCAGGTTTGTGTGGGAGTCTTGGCCTTTGGTGACAATGTACGACGTGCGACCCCAAAACGATAATAGGATTTATACATACCCGGCTCCTTTACTATAACAATATTGTAACAGATTTAATTTTAATAGTCAACTGATATGAAAAGGATTACGTCTACGCAAGTGAGCCATGGCGGCTGCCTTGGTTTCAAATCTGCCACTGATGGGTGTTTGATGTGCGCCACGCACAATGAACCAACCTGACAATAAACTGTTATAAACGACTTTCATTGTAATGTCTCTAATTCTGTACGAATCACAAGTTCTTGTTCCATGATCGAAATCATAATCTCGTCAAACACATTCCGACTGACCAGTGATCTGTACAATGCCAGCTGTTTTTGCAAAGCTGGCGTGGGCATAGCCTGTATGTTCTTGTGGATGTCTTTGCTCATATCAATTGCTCCAGTATGCTTCGCTGTCTACACGGCAAGCCCAGGGTGTGTCTGCATCAATTTCCACGGGCTTGCCGGTCATCAAGTTGAGCACGGTCATCCGTCGCTGTGGGGCGGTGTAAGTGATGTAATCCACAATGTTGAGTTGGTCTTCGCTCCAACCAGCCTTGTTGCAGAGACGAGTACGAGTGGCTCTGGCTGCACCAAAAGTTTTGTAGGCCCGGGTTTTGTTGGGACCGTCTGTAACAATGAGTCCGGTACCTTTGGCAACAATTACGTATGACATATAAATTTCCTTTGTTTCTTACTATACTTCTATTATAGCAAAACCGCCAATTCTGGTCAACCAGAATAGTGTTGCGTTTTTACAACAGCCCCACGCTTTTCTTGATTTGGTAACGAGCAATCTTCTCATCAAAGTACATGCGAACGCCTTCATTGTAGGGACTTGCTACCACAATCTCACCCATCTCTGCGGCCAACAACTGGGCAAAGCGAGTAAGAATGCTTTGAGTGTCTTCGCTTTGATCCATGGGATCTCGGTCCAGAATTTCTTGATAATCGTTGATGATTTTTTGTATGTTTTGATGTATCATTTCCAACTCCTTTTTAATTACTATACAAGTATTATAACAAATTGGGTGTTTCTGGTCAACCAAATTCTGGTGTTGTTTTTATGCAACAATCACAGCTCAATGGCCCTACGGAACACAATTTCTTGACGTGCAAACGCCTGTATTTCCCAAGGTTGATCTAGATACGGGTGCTCAGTGGGGTAAAACTTGCCCTTCCACTTTTTACCTTTGGGGGTCACTTGCAAGGTGCCATTGGCAAATTGTGCTACATGAGTGAGCTCGTGTGCCAAAGTAATTCCCAAATTTAAAATGTTTTTAGTGGGCTTGAGCACAACCAAAAAGGTGTCAATGCCCAGCAAAGGCACAGTGGTGCCGTGTTCTTCAATGTCACGGTCTATCTTGATCATCAGCAGTCGTCGACTGCGATCAAGTCCCAGTTGAGTCATCATGCTGGGTAAAATAGCCTCAATATAGCGTCGGGTTTTGGGACCAGCTTCGATGTGATATTCCATGACAGCCTTTTTAATTACTATACAAGTATTGTAGCAAAATGGGAGTTATTGGTCAATCATTTATTTCTGCGACTTTTTTAAGCAGAAAAATGTGGCGTCGGCATTGTTGCGAAAATACAACACTAGTTTTGTGGCCGACAAACGTCCTTTTCTGCGCCAATCTGGCGTGTCAAGTAAACGATAAAACCAACGGCGACCGGATTGGGTGCCAGATGGTCCAAATAAATCGTGTGCCAATTCTGTGTCGGTATTCTTGTAAGAATACAAGCCGCAGTCAATTCGTGTGGATTTCATTTTTAAAATAGTTGTAATGGTTATCTAAATTCCAAGTAGCAGTGTCAACTGCCACGCCATCATGAGTTGTCACAGTAATGCCCAACTCTTGATATCTTTTCCAAAACCAATAAATGTCAGGTGTAGTACTGCCTAACCGAGTAGAGTTCAACTTTCGATGTTTGGTGGCACTCAAGCGACATGTTGGAATATTCAGTGCTTCATCAACAGTGAGACGATCAAACAACAACAAGTCACGAGCCACAGAAGCAGGAATCACATGCTCAAACTCGGTCTTGGTACCATGTGCTAAACCTGTTTCATAATAGTGAGCACCAATGTTTTCTTTGATTGAGTAGCCATGATACCTGCGCAACAACACATCAATCATGTCGCGGATAAGACGTGCAGTTTGATCTTCTACTTTGAGTTGCCGATACATTTCAACATAACGTTCAATCTCGCTTCGGCAAAAATTGTAAGTGGCATCATAGCTGGCACCACCACGTTTGACTGGTGTGGGTTTCTTTTGTGCAAACCCACCAACACGTTCCATTAGTGTTTGCATATTAAAACATGTCCTTGGCATCTGGTGTGTAAACGCTGAATGGCATCTTGGGAAACTTGAAGCCCGTTGGTTGTTGTGGTGCCCAAGTGGTATGCATTTGGTGCCAAAAGAATGCAATACCTTGTGGTGTGTTCTTGCTGTTGCGTGGTGGATCAGTCCAGTCTGTCTTGGGACGATGGCGGTTGTGCTTGTTCCAGGCATTGACATTGGCTTGATGGCATTGTTCCCAATACGGGCCTTTGGCATCAAAGTTGGCATCAAACAAGTCAATACAATGTTGTGCCAGGTCTTCAATCTGTGCATCTGTGTATCGAATATCTTGTTGTTCGCACAGGTTCAAGAACTCAATAATGATGGGAATTTCCTTAGTGTTAATGGGACGTTGCTGAATGCCCACTATGTACCGTCCATATACTGAGAACTGGCGTACCACTTCTACACTGGCATCATTAAGTTCGTTGAGACGACTAATAGCACCTGCTTGGTCAGTGTCGTTGAACTTTTCCGCAGTCAAAAACATGTCTGCGTTTTTGATGTGTGTCCACTTGGCGTGCGCATCTACCCACTCAGGTTCGTTGGCATTGTCCACTTCAACACCATAGATCATCTGTATAAAGATGTCAATGATATCCAAGGGTTTTTTGCCAGCGTTCTTGCCCACTGTGGTGTTGTTGTTAATAAAGTTACTACGAAGCTCACCACGACTTGCAATGTCGTAGATGTTGATGGGGACTTCAATGTCTTCAAAATTTTCCACAAGCCCGTGCACAGCAATCAAATACAAAGCAATCGAGGTGTGCTGTCCATCCCACCCACCCCATCCGCCGTTGGGTGTGGCATACACCTGAATGGGTTGTGCTTGGTATGCACGGAAGTTGGTGATGATGGTAAGAATCCACTGCAAGTTGGGTTCACGTTGCATGGTGGTGTCAATCACAATGTCTTTGAGCTTGCCCATGAGACTCTTGCACATACGAAATTTAGAGCGGTCGTTGATGCTTTTGAGTCCAGGGTGATTGCGTTTGAATGCCTGCAAGGCCTTGGTTAGTTTTGCTTGCCAGTTGCGCTGAGCTTGCAGTGGCAATGCTGCCACGGTGTCATTGTAACGCTGAACAAGGTCAACTAGATTTGATGCTGAATTTGTGTAGCGGGCGTTTCGCGTGGCCGCATAATTTGAAGTGGCAGTTGCCATTTGTGTTTCCTTAGGTTCGTAACCACATAGCTTGTTGACACCATGTCAATGTTGCTATTTTTAGGTTAGCCGGTATAAATCTTGTACCGTATGTGTATTATATGCGAAAATCCCGATTGTTGTCAACCGGGATTTGGTATTTTGGATGTTGTATTTTTACAACACTCTTACTGCTACTTTTTGGTGTTTAGACACACGACCAATGTACTCGTATGCAACCCCGTACTTTCGGCAGTGCTCTTGCCAGGCACGAAACTCATCCAACTGCCAACCAGGATAGTTGATGTATTCATCAAACACAATCACAGTGCCAGGTACAATGTTGTTTTTTAAGTTGTTTAAAATTGTCACTGTGCTGGAATACAAATCGCAGTCAACATGCAATAATGCAATTGGCTCCGGATGTTTCTCAACAAACCCCGGCAAGGTTTCGTTAAACCATCCCACAACAAGTTCACAATTTTTGCGCACCCGAGGCAAGTGATCTCTGGCAAAAAATCCCTTGCGCATCCTAGAAGTCCAGTCCTCAGGGAGACCATCAAACCCATCAAACCCATACACAGTTTTGTGCGGCAACCAATAAGCAAACTGATTCAGGGTTCGTCCGGTGGCTACACCAAATTCCAACACTTGTCCATGTGCCAACAATCCTCGATCCAGTTGCGTGGTTGCAATCCATTCATGTAAATCATAGTCGGTGTCAAAGTTGGGCACAGCTCGCATGTGCTCTAGCACATAACAAGCCGACTCTTCACTGGCCAGTCTTACCGCAGTAAACTCGGTGTCAATGACATCAGTGTACAGTCCCAGTGATTGTTTTTGTGCTTGAGTGGGCTGTGGGTAACGCCACCACTCTTCGATTCTATCTAAAAGTCTATGTAAGTTCATCTAACAAGTGTAACAGATTATTTAAAGAAAATCAACACCATAAGACTACTTTGGACAATGAATCCCAAGGCAATGGTCACAATGTTTAGGAAATTGCGTTGTACCACTGCTTGTGCAAACATAGCAGTTAATCCGGCCCAGGTCAACAGCACCATGTCTACACTGGGCATCTTGTCGCTGAGACCAGTGAGCACAGCAATCAATGTTGGTAATGTTGCTGAATGAAACAACACCACTGCCAACCAACTCAGTGTAGCCGCTGAAATGGGTGCAATATAAGATTGAATAGAGGTAACTGTTTTTTCAATGTCAAAGTTTTTCATTTAGATATCCTTGTAAAAAATATGGCGACCAATCTTGGCCACTTTGCGTTTGTTCCATTGCGGGTTAACATAGTCAGCATGATAATACAATGCATCCTTGAGCTCGGGTAGACGGAACCCATCAACCATCACCATCTTTGCGGCTTCTTCACTTTCAAGCCAAAGCTTTTTGTGGATGGGCCGAGTCTTGAAATTCTGCTCACAGTACCAACTAAACTGGCACAGTACTTGTTGGTACACTATGTTTTTTTGGTGAACAACTTGACATGGGTCATTGGGAAATTTTCCACTCTCCACACGGTTCATCACCACTTGTGCCACAGCCAGTTTGCCTTCAGCGGGTTCGCTGGCAGCTTCCCAGTAGATGTTTTGAGTCATGCATTGCAGTCGGCGTTCTTTGTCTTTGGCGGCTGCTTTAAACTCACTGATAGTGGACACTGTGCTGACATCAAAGTCGGCCAGGCGGCTTAGTTTGTTTTGGGTCACTGCATTAATCAGTGTTATGCCGAAAGTGGCAATTATTAAAAACACCACGGTGTGTAGTGATAATCTAATATATTTTTCCATTGGTTTCTCCTTTGTGTTAGTGTGCTTGCGCACACCAAGGGCCCGAAAATATACAAAAACTCTTGTGATTTTTACGAACGTAAGTTTATGTATGCGGAAACTACATTGTAATATATGTACTTTTCTAGGTCAAGCGATTTAGATAACTAACACCATTTTAGTGCAAACGCTGTGCAATCCAGGCTGGATTTAAAATAAAAAACATATCGTCCAGGACGATGTCCATCACTGGCATCCACTAACTGCCAACGCCATTCGCTGACCATTTCAGATTTGCACCATTCCAGCATGGGCTCTAGTACTCCCCAGGGCTTGCTCACTGTTTGAACATGGGGCCAGGCGGCAAGCAATTCATGCTTTATTTGATATTCTTCTTGCTCAAGTGATATCATTGGGTTGGTGTATTTTCCTCAGCATGTCGGCAACTGTGATATTTTTGCCCAGCATGCGTTCATAATTATGTATTAGACTTTCGGTGTAGTCCACATAATTTTCAATGTGCAAATCGGGTATGTCGGGTAAATCTTCTGAATACAATTTATCATATCCCATCAACATACTTGCCCAGTTCCATTGATTAAATGCTGTTTCACCTGGTTTCAACCAGGGCTGAGACAACAACTCTTTGATTTTTTCCGAAACTTCCTTGGAGGCATTAGCATCATGTACATCAAGCCAATAAGCAGTGTCCCGGCGTTCATTCAATGCATAGTGGTACACTACAAAATTTTTCATGTGCAACAAGAACTTTTCAATCACTCGGTCATGCATCCTAATCAATCCGGCGTCAATGATACTATTGTTTCTCTTGTACAATTCCACAAATTTAACCACAGTTGAACAAGTCACCATGATGGATGTGGCTTCCAAGGGTTCAACAAAACTTTGACTCAACCCATTGGCCACAACATTTTTTATACTGCAATGCTGTTGTCTGCCACCAACAAATTTGATTTGTTTGGCTGGCTCCCAGTTGTGCCCTTGTTGTTTCCAGTATTTTGTCATGTGATCAACTGCCTGATCATCATTGATGTATTGGTCAGAGTACACATACCCAGAACCAGTATTTTGCCATGTGGGTATGGTCCAAATCCAACCCACTGGTTGAGCATGTGCTACAGTTGTTGCATTGTCAGAATTTCTGCCTACAACTCGCCCAAACACCGCGGCGTTGTTGACTAGTTTAGAATAAGGTTCCCACTTGGTGAGTTTGTCAATTAACAGTCTTTTAAATCCAGTACAGTCAAAATATAAATCAGCAGTTATTGTGGTGCCATCCTTGAGCAACAAACTTTCAATTCCTTGTTCGCCTATCCTAACATCGGTAACGGTGTTAATTATTTCTTGATACTTGGTTGGGTCTGTATTGCGTCGAAGGCTATTGCCAAAATTAAATGCATCAACATGATAAGCATAACCGGGGTATCTACTGATGTTGGCTTGACCAAGTTGATTAAATGGGCTGAGTTTTTCATGCCAGAGAAAATGACTAGCCCCTTGACTACGATTAAAAAACTCACTACCTGTTTTATAGTGTTTGAGAAAATATTCTACGCTGGTAAGTTCTTTATCTACCAAACGTTTGCCATTCTCAAATGGTGCACGAGTCCAATTTTGATGTGGAAGTAAGTCGTCAAAACAATGAAACCATGATGATCCTGGACGATTCCAGTCCGTGTAGTGGACTCCGTATTTAAATGTAGCATTGGCATCACGCATCCAGGTAAACTCATCAACCCCACAGGTTTCTGCCACATGTTTTATAGTTGGTGTTGTACTCTCTCCAACTCCAATTGGATCAACTTCTTCACTGTGAATTATTGTAAACTCGGCATCCACTGTGGCAACTAGATACGCCAGCGTTATCCATCCAGCTGTGCCTCCACCTACCACACATATTTTGGGTTTTTTGTTTTCAATCATTCTGTATATAGTATTTTAATATGTGCTTATGACAATAATCAGTGCGATCATCATGAAACAAAATATTATCAGTTATGTTGAACTGATTACAAAAGGCCTGACCATAACGTTGATTTTTAAGTGCTTGAAATATGTAACTGCCTCTCCAGGTGCTGTAATCCATGTTAGATATTTTTTTGTTGTTTTTAACCAGGTCAGTTTGATTGTAATTTCTTAGCAAGGCTGCAAGCATATTGTAGATGAAGTTGTGTAATTAAATGAAATATTGTTGAGATTGAAGTCAATCCCACAGGCCTTGATAGTATTTGCCAAACAAGCGGAAGCCATTTTGAATACGGTCTTCTACCTTCTTCATGCCTTCATAATCACACTTGTATGTGTCTTTAGGACCGTGCGTCATTTGGTAATGCTTGTGCTCACCTTTAGGCACTTCGTTGCCATCCTTGTCCACAGGAATCCATAGTAGGTCATGTTCTCCTGAACGATAAGCATCTTCCCAAGAGTCGTCGACTTTGCAGTTAAACGCAAAGATCATCTCGTCCATGACCCAGTCCCAACGCAGGAAGTGATTGTCATCTATGTCCCACTCATTTTCTTTGGGTGGTGCGGCTGTGCTACGTAGGTGTTCAGGCACATCTTCGTCATCTACCAAGGGACTACCATGTTTGGTTGCTTTGAGTTGTTTGAGCATGGGCAACACAATGTGAGCCAAGGTATGATCCATGCTCCAGGTATCCCAGTAGTCAATCTTCACATAGTCAATCTTGGGATGAATTCGATCCAGTACCCACATAATACCCTTGCTGATGGGTTCTAGTCGATCACTCCACTTTTCGCACCAGTCCGGGCGTTCTACGTAGGCAGACTTTACTCGGCCTTCGTCTTCCAGGGTTTGCTGAAGTTTCCAGCGAGCGCACTTTGACCAGTCTGTCCAGAAGAACATGTAATCCAACATGGTGTAAGGTGAAATCCAGTGATCTCGATATTTGCCAATGTAAACTTTCATTTATTACCTTGTTTTAAATCTCAATTTGGGAAAGGCCAGCTATTGCTGGGCTGGGGTCGAGATTTTAATTTAATATTTTCTTCAATAATTGTGCCATCGTCTTTGCATAAGTCAATTTGGTAAGGCTCATAAATGTGTACAGCAGTATCTTCTTCTTGCCAATTATGTTCACCGTCAAACAACCAACCAGCACCACCTTCGTAGTAGAGTTCCTTTAATTCCTGTTGCTCTAATTCTGGAATGTCATCGCTGAACTCCCATTCGATGCTAACACTGTCATCAAACTCACAGCCCCAACCCGCATCAGTTTTGGCATAAGCAACTTTATCACCTTCCCAGGGGAGGTTACAGTCCATGTCTTCTTCAATAAAACCTTGTCCCCAACGATAGGTTTCGTCAATGTTAAACCAACTTGTAGTGCCATCAGAGTTTTCACGGAACATTTCTACATGATAGACAATGCTTTTCTTTTCCAGCGGTTTGATGAGATATACTTTAGTCATAGTGCACAAAATCGTAAGATTTCTCAAAGATAGGACCATCACAAATATAAAGCTCACCATCGATGCCACGCATCAGGTAGTCACCGGGTTTGCCTTGCTTGTAGTTGCCTTCCAAAGTATTTACACGGAATTCTTCGTTGATCTGTTTAGCATGCACTACAATAGGTCGCTTGACGCAGGCCCCCATGGCTTCAACTTGTTCAAATGTGTCAAATGTTTTCATTCTTCTTCCTTAAAGTCTACAACGTTTCCATCTTCGTCTGCAATGATGATACGTACATTGCCGGCTTTGTCTTCAATTTCAAGTGGTCCCCACACCCAACATTCTGTGTCGCTTAGGTACCAGTCGCCATCACCATCTTCTTCTAGTGCCCAGGCACCTTCTTCTTGAATGAGTTCACGCAGTCGTTCTGCTTCTTCTTCATCCCCAACTTCGATTTCAACATCTCCCCAGCACCCGCCATCAAACATTTCAACCATCTCAGTGCTGTCAATATTGTTGCCGACTAGACTAAACAAGTCTACACTATCCCGTTTACCATCGCCACCTGGTACTTCATCAAATTCAAATTGCGGAAACTCATCATCAGTGGTTTCAATTGTAAACTCTGCACGTCGAAATCCATCACGCACAAGAATTTTATCATTGTTTTTGCGATTGTAGAAATATTCATGCTGTTCGCAAGATTTTTTATAGTGAGTTCTAATAGTCCATGTTGCCATGATTACTTCCTATCGCCAAACAACTGCAACAAGTTTAAGAACAAGTTGATAAAGTCCATGTATAAAGTTAGTGCGCCACGTACTTCTGCAACATCACTGGCTTCTACACTAAGCTCTTCACGGATCTTCTGTGTGTCGTAGGCAGTGAGGCCAAGGAAGATAATGATGGCTAGGGCGGAGATCACCATCTGCATCACGGTGCTGCCAATAAAGATATTAACGATACTGGCAATGCAGATGGCGATCAAACCTACAATCATAAACTTGCCCAGGCTGTCTAGGCTCTGTTTGGTAAAGTAACCATACCCGCTCATGACACCAAACAACACTGCCGCACCCATAAACGCTGAGACAATACTACCCATGGTAAACACCGCAAAGATCATTGCAAAACTCAAGCCCATCAAGGCCGCAAAACCATGTAGGCAAAGTTGTGCCATTTGTTTAGTAGGGCTTGCGTTTAGTAAAATAGTAACTACAAAAATTGCCACCAATGGAGCAAAGATCACAATCCACTTCATTACACCTGTAAAAAAGAATTGTAGTAATTCTGGGCTAGTGCCCACAAAGTAACTGACAATCATTGATACAATAACTGCCAGACTCATGTGTCCATACACACGACCCATTGCTGAGTTAATTTCACTGGGAGAACGATATGCAATTCCACCTGTATAAGTTGTTCCAAACATATTAATATTCCTTTTAAGTTTGTATTTTACTAGGTTCAAGTTTCTTGGTCAAACTCCAAGAACCATTTCCTAGATCTTCCCAAGACAACACATCACCTTCTTGCCAACCAGCGGCTGCAAGCAAATCTTCTGGGAATTTGATAACAGCATCACCAGTTTCGGGATCTTCTTCTATGTCCAATGTCCACTTAGTTGTCATTGTTTAGCCTAAAAATTATGTTAGTTAGTGACCATGGCCTTGAATTTTTGCATGACATTGGGTTCTCCCGCAATCACCTGAATGTGTGCATCGGGCATGCGATAATTTAAATGTGCCAAGAGTTCTTGTGAGGTACTACCTTGGGCCAAGAATTCATTTTTGTCAACTGTGTAGACATAGAATATGCCATCAATTTCTTCTATCTTGGCCGGTATTGGCACAGACACATCGGGCTCCAACCGAGAGTCCTGGATGGCACGAATAATAGCATTGGTGTACCACCAAACAACCAAATAAAAACCAAACACTCCAGCTAGTAACCCAAATATAAATTCCATGTTAGGACTCCGTTATTTTATTGTATTTAAGATATTCTTCATTATGGATCCATTTGTTTTTGACCAGAAAACCCCATTCTCGTTGCTTGGGTCCGGGCATAAACAATGTCCAGGCTGTGATGTCGGGGTCAAGTTCAATGCGATGGTACGAACTAGAATTACACACACGGAAGTGTCCAGGACCACGCCAATGACACATTTCGGCAATTTTTTTGCCAGCACTGTCAAACACCGGCACCCATTCATAGTACCCACCTTTTAAAATCAAAGTGGCATAGGGCCAGGGATGATCATGCACATCATCAGGATCTGATTTTAAAAATTTGTGTACAAATACATTGAATGGAAACCACTTGCGATCTTTGAGAAAAACATAGTAGCGTTCTAAATAAGGCTCATCATCTTGCCTATCCATGATCACTCTATGTCTACCAAGTTGGGTAAGAAGTCTTTTAATCATGTGTTTATTATACAGGATTGTGAATTTGCAGTCAAACAAAAAGGTTGCCAATGTGACAACCTTTTTGAGATGTGTTCGGTTTGGGCCGAACAGCGAGGGGTTTAGACTAGGCCCATGGCCAATGCTTTGTAACCAGCAGCCACTACTTTGCGGCTGGGCTTACCCAAAACATACTCGGTAACATTGACACCGTTGCCAGCTTTGCGTGTGTTTGCATACACTGCAAAACCATGCTGGCGAATACGGCTGGCTTCGGCAGCCAAATTACCTACACCAAAACGCTTCTTGGCTTCGCTGGATGTAAGGCTTTCACCTTTCTGCAATGCAGAAAAAACCTTGTATGTCTTTGTTTCTGGGTTCATAAATTTCATAAAATTTCCTTTAAAAGTATTTCGATGTTGTTTGCATCGTGCTGTAATTATATGACGTTTGTTGAATAATAGCAATGGTTTGTGTTGCCAAATTGTTGGGTAGTTTATCCATTTAATTTTGCTTGCCAGAATTCACTGGTCTGGAACCAGTTGTAGTAGGCCATGAATCCTTCTTCAACATCAACTTGGGGGTCAAATCCCAGATCCATACGTGCCGCATCAATGTTTAGTGCGCCACGGCTGGGAAAATCCAAGTCACGGTCACGCAAGTTAATTGTGCCTTTGCCAACTATTTTTACAATCATCCCGGCAGCCTCTGACAGACTAACTGAGTGACTTTTGGTGATGTTATAAGTTCGGTTAATGGCATTTGGTAACACCGCGGCTGAAACAATGCCGTCGGCGGCATCATCTACATAGGTAAAGTCCAGGGTTTCTCCGGCTCCGTTGACATTCAATGTGCCATTTTGCATGGCAGTTAGCATGAATTTAGAAACCACTCGATCTTCCACATCAAGCGGACCATAAACTGCGCTGGGTCGGAGAATTGTGTAATTAAAGAATTTTCTACGTGAATAATCTTTGACCAACCATTCACCGGCAAGTTTCATAATACCATATTGTCCCTGTGGCTTACAGATTGCATCCTCGGTCACATCATCGGTGAAATCACCGTACACCATGCTTGAACTTAGATAAACAAATCGTTTGACCCCGTGATTTTTGGAAAGTTCACAGAGATTTAACAGTCCTTCCATCATGGTTTGTGCACCCAGGGTTGGATTGGCATTGACAACTTTTTGTCTTGGAAAGCTGGCTAGATGAATTACTACATCAAACATGTGTCGTTTGAAAATGCTTTCTATGTTTTTTGATGCAATATCCATGTCATATATCATGGTTGTTTCTATTTTTTTCCTACGCTCGTCTGTGAGGTATTTTATTTCAGCAGGATCTAAAATACCATAATTGGTTCGGGTATCCACCACAACCACCGAGTGCCCTTGCTTTTCCAACCGACTGACTACATTGTGTCCAATCAATCCAAGCCCGCCTGTTACTAAAATGCTTTTTTGCATGTGATCTCCATTGCATATTTGTTTATCTACTAAACCTGCACGACATAAAATATCCATGTAGATTCTGAGCTAATACATGTATTTTAACACAAAGTTAAACATGGCACAACTTTTTTTTGGTAAATATTCTAAAGGATCAATTATGGGATACGTCAAAGGTATAGACAACAAAGCCAGAACAGTTAAAAATTCGCTGGAAGGGCAAGTGGGAGATATTGCACTGAATGAAGGCACGTTCAACCAACTTGTTGTGAATGGAAATGTTGCGATTAGTGGGTATGTTAGTGGCAACGGGTACGCATTGACCAGTGTCAATGCATCAAATGTATCTGGAACTGTTGCCAATGCCACTTATGCTGGCTCAGTGACTGCAAACGCACAAGCCAATATAACCTCCCTGGGCACATTGACCAGTTTATCAGTTACTGGTAATACCACAGTTGGTAATCTAACCTCAAACACTTTGGCCACGCTTGGAAACATCACTGCTGTGAGATTTGCTGGAAACGGCCGAACACTTACATCAGTTGTGACCACAGCCAACACTGCCTACAATGTGGTCAAAGGCACATCCACCAGCATTGACAATATATCCTTGCAAGTGGCCGCAAACGGGTTGCCGCAAATTTCTGCTGTAACTTCAAATATATCTACATTTTGGTCTGTGGTGGCAGTGTTAACCGGGGGCAACACCACTTCTACCAACACCGGTGGCACCGCCAATGTGGGGGTTTGGACTGATATTGGAGCATCAACTCTGGGCAGTGGTGGTGATACCATAACAGCAGTGATACAGGATCAAACCGGAGGCCACATATATCGTGGCACCTTTGTGCAAACAGCTGGACCAGGAAATGCTTCAGTTATAATTGAACGAATGATGTAATTTAGACATCACTTAGATGATGATCAATTTGTTGTTTGATCCAGGCATAAGTTTTTACTAGCCCTGTTTCTAAATCTTCATTGGGCTGCCAACCAATCAATTGGTTGATGAGTTGGTTGTCACTGTTGCGTCCCATTACACCTGTTGGGCCAACAATGTTGTTGATGGCGATGTGCTTGCCAGCCATGTCGGCAATCAACAGCACAAGATCATTGATGCTGATCATGCGTGTGCTACCTAAATTAACCGGAACCTTGCAATCACTATTCATGATGCGATCCATGCCTGACAGGCATTCATCGATGTACAAGAAACTACGAGTTTGATTACCCGGCCCCCACACATCTACCACACCTGTGCTTTGAACTACTTTGCGACACAGGGCCGCAGGTGCTTTTTCTCGACCATTGTTCCAGGACCCTTGAGGACCAAAGATATTGTGTAAACGAGCAATACGTGCTTCAATGCCATGGTTGCGAGCGTAGCTCATGTACAAGCGTTCGCTAAACAACTTTTCCCAACCATACTCACTGTCTGGTGCCGCTGGGTAAGCACTGTCTTCAACCAATAAAGGATTGTCTGGGTCAAGCTGATTGTGGGCTGGATAGATGCAGGCACTACTGCTGTAAAAAACTTTCTTGATGTTCTTTTTACGCATTTCATCCAAGACATTTAAATTGATCATGGCCGAGTTGTGCATGATATCAGCATCATGCTCACCGGTAAAAATATATCCAGCGCCGCCCATGTCAGCCGCCAGTTGATATATTTCGTCAATGTCTTTGGTTATGAGCTGTGCCACTGACAGTGGACTACGCAAATCAGTTTGAAAAAATTTATCAGCTATGGTTTCATTGTAGGGTGGGTATTTTAAATCAGCGCCAATCACATAATGACCTTGTTGCTTGAGATAATTGACAAGATGATTTCCTATGAATCCCCCGGCCCCACACACTAGTATTTTTTTCATTTTAATCTTTCCGATTCGGCGTGTATTTAAACAAGATTATTACCGGACCGGCAATTTGATGTGTTTACAGTCACCGCGGAATTTGAATCCCGAACAAGTACAAGTAAGATTTCCGTGTTCTTCGGTGACTGTGTAAACATCACCGCGACTGCCAATCACTTGCCAGGATTTACCGACTGCAACCTCTTCTGCCCCAAAATTCCAAGAATTAGGCACTTCCACAAACTTGCGGCCACGGGTATCAATACGGATGGGTTTTTTAAATTTAAATGGTGTGCCGGTGCCATCTTGGACATAGGCAAACATTTTGCCACGACTGTCATCTACAAAATAGACATGATTGCGAGCAGCCGGCTCGGTCCACTTGGTGACTTCTTTGAGAACTTTCATGTTGACTCCTATTAATAGTATTCTACTATTGTACTGCAACTATCATTTTTGGTCAAGATAAAATGCTCTGCATCCCCCGGCGGTAATTATAGTACAGAAAGATATGACGCTATCATACCCCTCACACGTACCTTCCACCCGCTTCCCGACAGGGACCGTTCTCGCATTGCCAGCGGCCTTTTGGTTTAAAGACTACCACCCGTAGTTGTCACACTACTTCTCATCCTGTGGGTCACAGTATCCGACGACACTCGGAACGTTTGGTTTGGTGTTTGTACTCTCGTTTCAACCACCATTTGTATTTTTTTATGTATTCTTCAAGACGTAGTTCATCATCTTTGTGCAACAGACGTTCTTCTCTGTTCTCAAGCCAGAGACGCTGACACCAAAGTCTAAAATTACTAATTGGTGCCATTGTTATTATGCGGCCTCTAACATGTTGGCCGGCACTCTCCATTGAGCAAAGGTATGACCGTTTTCACTGATGGTCACATACTTGATGGCCACTTTGATCACAGTACCTGTGATGGTGCGACCACGTTTGGTGCTGTAAAACTTAACCGAAGACCCTGGAGAAAATTCACGTTTCTTTTGTTGAGCTAGTTGTGCCCGGGCATACCTGATGGCATCACCGATACTGACAAGCTCATCATTGGTGAAAGATCCAGCAATGATTGCACTATTGATTTCCTGAATTGTAGTCATCTTCTGCTCCGTTGTGTATGTTACTATTCTTTAGACCCAGCTGTCAACCATCATGACGGGCTGTTTGAGCACTCGTTTAACAAAGTCCTCAGGCTCGTCGTCTGCACGTACCAGCACAAAGCCCATGCTCTCTACCAAGTCTACACTGCATACTTGCAAGTCCACGCCTGCGGCCTCAAAGGCAATGTTCATTTTGGTAAGGGCATACTTAACGCCTGCGTCAAATGCCGCATACTCGCCTTCACCTATGTCTTCTCTATCGTAGCCCTGGTCTTCCATGG
>Ga0214921_10004351_pt1 | contig 20890 bp, 24 predicted proteins | sample LL1505_MetaG_FD_177992 | JGI IMG/M metagenome (GOLD analysis project Ga0214921, IMG submission 177992) | Freshwater microbial communities from Lake Lanier, Atlanta, Georgia, United States - LL-1505 | ecosystem: Environmental > Aquatic > Freshwater > Lake | place: USA: Georgia | collected...
TGACCGATATGAGTATCAAAACTAACTGCAAGAGCAGTAGAAAGAATACTTGGAATAGCAGTCTTCGTTTTGTCTTTGGACTTTCCATCAATAATTTGAATGGATTCCATGATACCATTATAGAGTGCCTTTTCTTTGCAGAACTCTTCGGTATTGTCTAGCAACCATTGAGTTTCCAACTTGTCGTGAGTCTTGAATGATTTGATGATATCCTTAATTGTCTTGAATTCAGTTTCACTCAAGTTATCTCGCTTACTCAAATCAATAAGCAAACTCTCAACAGTTGGCTGCTTGTTATACTTGGTATAAAAAGTGCTGATACAATCATAGATGACTCGCTCATCTCGTTCTGTAAAGTATTCAGGCTTTAAAAACGGAAGAACCTTGCGACTATACTCTTCATCATGGAGTAAGGTTCGCAGAATGAGAATTTCTGTTCTATCGTTAGTCATTAGTCCTAATATACAGGCAAACGGCTGAAAGTCAAGAGAACTTCTTTACACAATCCAAAATAAAATCAGAGCAAACGGCTCCAAAACCAGTATTGTTGTACGACTCTACTGATTCTTTAGAAAGTAGAGGAATGATGCACTTAGAGTTCATCCGATTTGTTAAATCGTGTGACCAAATCCAACCATTACTTACAAGTGTGAATCTATCGGATTCATGGCAAAAATACCGAACAGGTTGCATTAAAGGTCTTTGAAAAATCCATTGGAGAGCGGCGTATTCCTTGACATGAACCCAAAGGCGTTCACGGCGTTGCCAAAGCCACTCCTCGGTCACAGGATACTGAGCGTAATCGTGACCTAGATGGGGCTGTTCATTCTTCATACGCAAATCTATCTCTACATCATAACCTGCATCAATGGCTTCTTGAATGTAATCCAATGAGTTTTCACGCTCAGGAATAATACCATCAATGTTTCCTCGGTGAGAAATGTAAATCACGGTAGTTCCTCAATTCTAACGCTCTTGTCTTCAATAAACAAATCGTAATACGGCTTGTCGCAACGCAGATCGTGATATCTTGCTCCCCAATCTTCTAACTGCTGTTTGGTTAGATCATACCAATCTATTCCACTTCGGCTTCCACGAGCAGTCCAATAGATGATAGTATTTCCCTGATCGTAGAGAGCGTTCACCTTCTGAATGTTCTCAATGATAGGCTTTGCTTTCTTATACTCTCGGGGATGATCGGGAGTAATGCAAATAGTTTCATCAATATCCACAAATATAATTTTAGTCATTATGATAAGCATCCCAATAAAAATAACAACTCATCAAATCATCTATGCTCTTTACTTGCTTTCCCTTTACAATGGTTGCCCACGCTTCAAAGTTCTCTACTTCTTCAGGAGTTCCAAATACAGTAACAAAAGGAGTATCGTAGTATCCAACCTTCAAAGCATCTTGAATTAAAAGATTATACACCAATGTTACATAGAACTCGCCATTGTATTGAATTCCCTTCTCCATAGCAAGATCAAAATACTTCTTGATATACGAACCCTTCTTGAAGTAATACACTCCTGTGGAGGCGTGTTCATTCATAGGATTATCTGTATAGCAAGCCTTCTCTTTAATTTCTGAAAAGAATGGCGTGTTTGGAATATCTTTAACAAAAGCCATCTTAGTTTGTGCTAAAGTGTGTGGGTGAAATCCGCTGTGTGTAAGAACACATCCGTCCATATCATAACGATGCACATGATCTTCAAAATGATAACGATCCCAAAGATATGGATTGTCACAATACGAAACAATAACTTCTTCGTCGTCCTTAATGTGTTCATAAACTGCCTTCACAGTCCAAACAGGACCCAACTTGTGTTGAGGCATAGAAACGATAGTTGCATTGGGCTTTAGTGAAAGCAACACATCTCGCATATCAGTTGTAGCAAGATGCGTATCATTGCATATGAATACAAATTCGTCATCCTCATCATCAAACATCTCTAGAATGTATTCAATGATGCGCTTTCCATTCACACGAATAAGAGGTTTGGGGTCAGGATATCCTTTTTGAACAAACCGATTTCCGGTTCCTGCCATCGGCACAATAATCTTCATACTAAAGCCTTTCTAAATTGTTCAGACGACAGGTTGTTTAATTTCTGCACTTCTTCGGAACTCAAAAAGTTTGGTGTCAGGCAAGCACCAGTCATCAGATGTAGTATGTAGTTGTTTGTTGATGACATTTCGTTTGGAAAAACGGCAGCATCTGGAAAAAGAGGAAGATTTATTTTTGAATCTTCAAAATCCAATAAACTATCAACATGATTTACCAACCATCTTTTGCAACGATTGTTTATTTTCTCAGTAATCTCCATAGCATCTTCATGTGTTTCTGCACCAACAATCAATCCATGATTCTGAAGAAACAAAACATTATTACCTGTTTGTTTTGGGATTATCCTGTTGACTAATTCATATCCTGGTGTTGTGTATTCCACAAACTCATATGAGATATCCTTAAACAAAGTTTTTAATAATCCTTCTCCTTCAATACTACACAATAGAGCATTTAGATGCACAGGGTGTGTGTGTATCACAACTTTGTTTGGTAGTGAAATATGGAATCCTGTTTCCATAGATGGGCGTGATTCGCCAATCTTCTTGGAACTATTGATATAAGTATTGTAATGAATCTCATCTGTGAATGCGGTGATTGCTTGGCAATTTATATCACAAACACAAAACCCGTGATATAAATTGATATCTCCCATCTTTGCACCAGAAGATTTTATAATCATACCACCATCAGATTTAACAGATACATTGCCTCCCCTCCCCTGAACGAGAGAAGGATCCAATCCCAGCCATTTACAGATTTGCAGAAACTGACTAGCAGACTCATAAAAATCTTTCACCAATTTCATAAACGCTTCTCCTTTTCCTGTTACAGAAAAGTACAGCAAAGAAATCGCGTAATGTTGATCTTTGGTAAATTTTACAATTACATCAGCATTATGTTTTTGTGGAGTTATGAAATTGTTTTCATCTCCTTGTCGTCTTTGCAAAGCATCCAAAACTTCGGATTGGCTGTATCCCCGTTTCTTAGTATCGCGTTTAAATTTCCATTCAATCTTCAAGTCTTCGTCTGTGTCCACATAGATGCTCAAATCAGACATCTCTAATGTTGGTTTATGATAAAGAGCATGCAACCCTTCGTAAATAATATTTGATTTTGGCCCTATAGTTACAGCAGAATCAAATTTTCCCGTGTCGTGATTATAAAAATTTCTTTGAATTGATCTGCCTTGCTTTAATTCAGAAAGATGGGTATAACCCAATTCCAAATCGTTAGCATCAGGATTTAAATGCGTAATAGTCTTCCATATGGGATTTCCTCTTTCCCATTTGTGAAGATCATCTCCGCTAAGGCAAAGACAATCCTTTGTTCCAAGAACACTTTGAATTATTCTGGATATTGTGGTTTTACCCACACCAGAACTACCTGAAATGCAAATTAGGTTCATACCATTCTCGCGGTCTCTAGAATCCTCATCATTGCTTTGAATTGTAGAGCATAAGGTCTCATACAATGTATATCAATATATCTGCCATTAGAAAGTTTATCTTTATCGTAAATGTAATCAACACCATTCCATCCACGACAATCATTAGAGCAGCGAACACTATCTCTATCAATATATCTTTGCTTGGAATCTAAAAGATAATCACGACCATGAAATACTATTTGAGATGCTTTTGCTGCTTTCCATATTTTCTGACTTGTATATGTTTCCTCGGCACACCAATAGTAATCGTGTATATCACCCATACCTTGAATATTTTCATTCAAGACTTTTACTCGTATACCATAAAGATTTGATTCTGCAATGTATCTAACGGTTTCTCGGAATGATCCCTTAAGAAACAAATTTAAGAATGTGCTTCCTTTAGCAACATGATAATAGCCAGGCAAATCTCCACCCTTTGTCAGATTGTCTGCTTTACTGCCTGTTTCTAGAAACTCATCGTATGCTCTAAGATGTAAATAATCAGAATCAGGAATATTCTCTATCTCTTTTGTAAAATATTCTGTTTGAAGAGGTAGCGTATCTACATCTCCTATCAGATAGGTCTTTGAGGAATCCAATTCCTTAACCAAATCACACGCTAAAAATTTAGCACAAGTAATCTGAAGAACTGGTGGTAAATCGGAAAATGGCTGAATTTCATAAACCTTACCGTATGTTTCATCAATAGATGAACTTTTCTTATCTCCAAAGAAAAGGCATATGGGCTCAATACCAAATTTGGTCTTCCAAATTTTGGCTTGTATATTCCAAAATGGAACAAATGGAGCAGAGCAACTAAACAATATGGAATCTATTTTCATACCATACCTGCAATCTGCAAAATTTTCATCATAGCCTTTTCTTGCTCATGGTATGGTCTATGACAATGTAAATCCATATAACCTTTATTCTTTAAACGATTTTCGTCATAAAGATAATCGGATCCTGTCCATTGAGGAATCCATTTGCCGTTTGAATCTGTGAGTCTACCGACTCTATCAATCTTCTGATTCCAAATATGATATTCTTTGCCGTAAAATTCTTTAATAATGCCTTTCTTCAAGCCATACCAAATGTTTTCCGATGTATAACTTTCCTCGGCAACCCAAAACCCTCCGTGAATTTCTTTGTTTAAAGTCTTTTGAGATTCTTCTGTATAGAACCCATATCTCTTTGATTCCATAACATATCGCAAAACATCTTCAAACGATTTTTTATTGAAGAATAGAGATTCAAAATATTTACCTTTAGCCACATGATAATGACCAGGAAGATCATATCCACCGTTAACAGCACCACCCAATTTCAAGAATGCGTCAGAAGCCATGCCAGGAAATCCATTAGATCTCATTCCTGCACGCATCTGAGCGGTTAGAGTATAATTTAAATTACCGTAAGCATCATCTGATACAGATTCCAATCCATCCAAAAAATATTCAGTCTGAAGAGGAATTTGATCCATATCTCCTATTATCCAAGTAGTATCAGGTTCATTTTTTGGATAATAAAATTTTGAGAACTGTATCTGTATAATGTTTGGTAGATTTGGATTGTATTCCATTTCTACTATTTTGCCGTATTCCTCTGAAAGATTACATTTACTCTTGCTGCCAAAAAGAAGACAAACTGGTTCAATACCAAATTTAGTCTTCCAAATCTTTGACTGTATGTTCCACCAAGGACTAAACGCCTCGGAGCAAGAAAACAAAACCTTGTCTATTTTCATACTGCCGCTTCTCTCATACTTCTAAGTTTTTCAACAGCCTCTTTGTAATTCACATACTTTGGATTAATGTACCAATCCTCAAATGGCCAACCAGAATTCAGATTCTTTATAGTTGCAGTATGTCCAGCATTATCAACAATTCTAACATAGCCATTTGATGCTAGGAAGTTGAATATGTTTGCTTTAAGTTGATCTACTCCAGGATTACGAGAATACAGATTATGCTCAATAGTAGCAACCTTAAAGGTGAAGCCAGACTCAACGAAAGAGTTTACTGCTTTGAAATCTTCTCCTTCAATATCAATTGATAGGTAGTCTACTAATACTGGAACATTGTTTTCTTTTAGAACTTCTCCCAACTTTCTAGTATTCCCACTACCATCTCCAATCCAGCATGCGGCAGACGAACAAGATCGTCCAACCATTCTATGAGGTTCGGCATCAACTATGATGCCGTTCCATCCTCGTTCCTCAAACATCAAACTATTACTGCCGTTCTTATGATCGTCACAGGCTCCACCAACATCAACAAAATACCCATGCTTCTGACCCTTTAGAACAATATCAACAAACTCGTCTTGAAATGCTTGTGCGTACATTTTTATTCTCCCCAATTGCAACCATCAAGACCAGTCTTGATGTATCGGTTCATAGCGTAAACTAGTCTTCCTCTTCTTGATTGAGGAACATTATCATCACCGTCAACCATTTGTAAAATGTGTATTGGAACTTCCTTGTTTGGTATGGCATTAAGATTCTTTATCCACATGTTGTGCTGATAAGTTATATCCTTTACTGCCCAAACCTTACTTGGATCCATCAACATTCTTACGCCCAACCAATGTATTGGTGCATCACCCCAACGCTTATAATAGAAATTGCCTGTCTTATCCAAATGCTGGAAATAAGCCATATACTCCTTGCTTCTAAAGAAAGAGAACTTAGCAATCTCAAAATTTGTGTAGAACATATTGTGGTTCCACTTACCATCAACCAAACGACTCTTAAAATAATCAGTCATTGGGATGTTGTTTTCTTTCATAAACTTTTCAGTTTCTTCCCAAAGTCCTTCAACAACTCTAGGAATTTCTCCCTCTTCATCGCACATGTAGGCGTATTCGTATCCATTAGTTCGCATTCTTTCAAATGGATCATAATTGATTGGAGAGAACAAATATGAATCAGAATCCAATCTCCAATAGTAATCATACTTTAAAAGTCTAGGATCGGTATAGATTCCACCAGAATGGAAACGACACATGTGACGATATCCCATCCAAGCCTCATTTAGAGATACTGTATATAAAGATGGGTCTGTGGAAATACCCTCGGGCATTTCAAATGTTAGCAGTTCAAATTTAATATTTGGAAAATATCCCAACTGACGATGGAGTGCTACCATCAAATTTGCAATAGAGGGCTTATCAATATCATCGTGAAATACAACGATTGGATATTCCTGTGCCTTCTTAAAATTCATGCACAATAGAGAAATACTTCTAAAGAGAAGAGGGATATCCCTCATACGAGACATGTAAATTATCGCTGCATTTTCTGCCATCTTAATTCCTCATCATAAAAAGTTTTTGATATGTAAACTCTATACCCGCTTCAATACCAAAAGTATCTATCTCGGGCAAATTACTTTCACCACAATAAAACTCTAGATTTGAAGTGTTTTGTACCGTAATAGGAACAGTATACTCACCTAAAGAATTTATCATATTTGCTATATTTTTTAAAGTGTATTTGCTTTCATACGAGCAATTCACTTCTTTGTTTGGATTGACGGATACAATGTAGTGCTTTACAAGAGCGATCAAATCCTTCATGTAAAAGAAGTCCATTATTCTATTTGTATGAATTACAATAGGTTCCTTATTCATATAGCGAGTAATGTTTGCTTTTATAAATCTAGTGTCAATTTCGTTTTCATCAAACACTCCAAAAATTCTTATATTGTAAAAGTTGTCTGTATTTCTTATAGACTCTGCAATTTCTCTTTTACTTTGACTATAGAAAGTTTGATGAAAGAATTCAGCACCTGAACCAAAATGTATAAGCCTGCCAAACTTATCTTTGTTTGACAGTAAGTTTTCATACATTTTTAAATTTTGATCTCGTACAGAAGGATCCTCTGTCTTGAGTCTACTGCCTCCTGCTGCTGCACAATGTATTACTGAGTCAAAGGCTTTTCCTTTAAACCAAGTATTCAAAGAATCCGTATCACACAAATCAAAATCTGTTCTAGAGATTGTGGTTACAATAAAATTGTCATCCAAGTCCCGTTTCAGACTTTTTGCAATATATCCATTACTTCCTGTAATCAGAATACTTGGGGTTTTCATTTTCTCAGATTTAGATAAGTTGGACTAGGATTCGCAATCATATCGTCAAGCATCTTTTTCATTGATTCTTCGTTTGTTGGGTGAAGAATTGATAAGTTTTCTAGTGTAGTCATTATTTTCTTATCATCATCTGCCCAATGCGAAAATCCCAAATATCCATAATCCCGATCTCTACCACCACCAATAATATTCACAGGAATATTTTCGTGACTCAAATAATTACGAATCATCTCAAATGGTCTGTAAATAGCAAAAGGAGTTATGGAGTAAACAAAAGGAATTTTGCCTTCCATAGCCAATCCTATAGCCATTCCCATCATAGCCATCTCAGAAGATCCAACATTATAAAAACGATCAGGATACTCATCTCTAATCGTATCCCATAGCCCATAACCCAAATCACCAGTTATGAGGTAAATATCTTTATTGTGCTTCATGTGTGCGTGAAGCAAAGCGGCAAATTGCTTTCTCATCCTAAAATCTCCATAGCCTGCTTATAATCATAATCTCTCATAATATGATAGTGTGCGTTCAAGCCTTTCAAAAATGGAAACTGTTCCACAGTAGTGTAGTGTATTTTTACATCAGGCAAAAATGCCTTCAGTCTGTTCACCAAATACTCTTTATCTACTTCCATATAAGCAGCATACCCATTCACATTAACATGAACTTCTATGTTTTTTATGTTTTGCTCGTATATTGTTTTCAACGCTTCCCAAACACTACCTTCTGCACATTCCCCATCACTAACAAGAACATAAACTTTCCTATTAGGATTTGCAACTGCTCTACCAAGAGCAACAGTAATTCCTAAACCTAAACTGCCTGTAGAGCAATAAATCTTGTTTTCTTCATCTCTGTGTGGATGTCCACCATGCTTTAAGAACATCTCTTCAGCATTAATACCATGATACTTTTCCAAACAAGCATATAAAGCAAGAGCAGCATGTCCTGATGAAAGAATGAATATGTCGTCTTTACCCATCTGAGAATAAATTTCATCTATCACATCAACAGACGAAAAGTAACTACCCAAATGTCCTAGTTTATTCTTATAGGCTATATCTAGTATGATTTTTTTAAGATTCATAATTTATCCTCAAGGAACAACATACAGAACTGTATCAGCAATAGTTCTAGAATGATGTCGCAAGTAATACTTTGAAGTATTTTTTGTATAAATTTTACTGATCCACAAAGGTATGTTCAATATATCACTCGCTAAATGGTATACAGATATTGCTAATCTTGGACGATATTTTCTTAGCAATTGCTCTGCTCCTTTTAAAGCATCAAACTCATATCCTTCAATATCCATCTTTATAAAGTTCGCTGAAAAATTTGGTATACAGTCATCTATCTTAACACATTGTATCAAGGAGTTTCCGTTAGGATCTGCAAAAGAACCCATGTCACCCTGATTTTGGAATCTTATTGTTTCACTTCTTTCTCCTACTCCGCAGGGCCAAGAAATGACACCATCTCTACTTCTACCAACTTCAGATAGTTTTTTGTAGTTTATCATATCAGGTTCAAAAGCATGAACTTCTTCTATATTATACCCTAAAGACACGGCTTGTAAAATGGTATCACCTGTAAATGCTCCACAATCAATCATACGCACAGGTTCTTCTACAGGCGGTATATTTGTGGGGAAGTATAGGATTGGATTTATGGAAGGAAAAATATCCTTTCCAGTTTTCACAAATTCTACAAATGCATCAAAGACCTGCACACTTTCTGAATCTGCCAACAGATCACGAACCATCTTAAATTCTGCATCACAATTTATCCACTCTTTTGCAGATATGGGTGCTGGACATCTTTTAGTATTATTATAATATTCTTCACACCAATCGCCAAAACTAATAATTCTTCCCCATCCATCATCAATTAATCTTTTTGTTATGACTGCGGTATCAAACGCAGGATTTAAGATAGCCATGATAACAACACTATTTTGTTTAATTTCTTTGGTTATCGTTTCAGATTTTGGTGACAGTATAGGAATACCACTCAGTCCCTTTGTTCCTGAACAATTATCATCAAGTATTCCGGTTATAGAAGCACCTTCTCGCAGTATGCCACCAATGAGCCAAGATGCTGCTCCACCGCCTCCAAATAGCCAAGTATGTTTATATGAATTCATGGATTTACCAAATAAAATTATCTTTATAGTACTTCACTATATTTGTAAGTTCTTCATCAAAGTTTTTGATGGGTTCCCAACCCAAACTACGAAGTTTTGAATCATCTAAAGCATATCTCACATCTTGTCCAGGTCTGCTATAAGAGAAATCTATGTAATTAGAAATTTCCTTTTCACTAACACCACTAACCTTTAAGATTTTATTGATAGTTTCCAAATTTGATTGCTCAAACCCGCCACAAATATTGTATATCTCATTAGTTGTTTCAGACTCAATAATTGTAATTATTGCTCGTGCGGTATCTTCTGCGTGTAACCAATTTCTTACTGGAGTGCCATTATTGTGTAGAGGTATCTTTCTACCCAAGTGCAAATACTTACAAGTTTTTGGTATTAGTTTCTCAACATATTGACCAATACCATAGTTGTTGGTGGGTCTGACTATGACATATGGAATCTTATAAGTTCTAGCCCAAGCAAGAACCAACATGTCGGCAGCAGCCTTGGTTGCAGAATATGGATTAGATGGCTTCAGTATATCGTGCTCGGTATGTGCGCCTTCTGTAATATCTCCGTAAACCTCATCTGTACTAAAATGAATCAAAGTTGGCGTTTTGCCATTTTCTTGTCTATAGTTCTTAATAAGTTCAAGTATATTATGAACACCGTTTATATTAGAACTTATAAAATCATCGCTATTAGCAATGGAATTACCAACATGGGTTTCCGCAGCAGTATTGATTATATAATCGCAATCATACAAAAACTTTAGATCATTGATATCACATTGAACGAATGAAAAATTTGGGTAAAGTTTAAACTCATCCAAAAGATTATCGTTTGCAGCATAAGTCAATTTATCAACACCCTTGACATGCCATCCCCTTTGTAAACAAAGGCGAGTGATATAAGAACCTATGAACCCCAAGCAACCTGTTACATATACAACCTTCATGTTTACCCCAATTCTATTGTATCTAATAGTTTAATTTTGTCTTGGAACATCTGATAGTTACCATCGTGAACGGATACTGTTTCAGGATTTCCTCTACCGTGGAAACCAAAACAATTATCTAAATTATACTCACACTCTGGTATTTTTGATTCCAATGAAAACTTCATTGCAATCTCTAGTGGAGCATATTTGCAACCACAACCTGTATAGTAATCGTAGTAATCATTAGTTTGTTCGGTATCATCGTGCGTTCCGAGATATCGGATATTTCTGGTTAACTGTATGAATTTATTGCTACGAAAAACAAAGCCACCATTTCCAACACGATTTCTTTGACCCATATTCTTCCACGGTGCTCCAATATAATCGTATCTTAAAAATTCATCAGTCCAAAGATGTGGGTTTATTACAAATCCATCGTCGTGTATCATTAAACAATACTTAGTTTTAACGATATCTGGTAGGCTTTCATAAGTAAATACACTAGACAACTTATGAGTAGTTAAATTCGTTTCTATGAACTTTATACTTGATGGTAGATTTTCTGGCTTATTGTTGCTGACCAATATCATTTCAGCAAAATCAATATCCTTTGAACTATACAGCAAAGCCTTAGCACTCTGCTCAGGCTTAACACAATTAAATGACAGTAGAGTAATATCTCTTAGTTGTAATTTACTCATAGTGTGCTATTCATAATAGGAAGATGAATTCTTTTCTTTGTCAAGAAATCATCAAGAGTAGATTCAATGTAATCTAAATGTTCATCTGTTATAACAGGACTTGTGCCCAAGAAGAAGGTGTCAGTAGTAACCTTTCTTGCGTTTGGATAGTTTCTAATAACCTTCTCCGAATCCATAAGACCTTCATATGCGGGTTGCAACATTACATTTCCTGCAAAGTATGGTCTCGTTTGAATCTTATTCTCTTCAAAGTAATCAACAATATCGTTTCTCTTGAATGGACATCCATCCTTCAAGGTTACTGCAAAAGCAAACCAAGCAGGATCTGCCTTTTCAGTAGCCTTTGGTATTATAAAATACTCCTCATACTTTGAGAAAATTTGGCATAGTCTACGATGATTATGCTTTCTGATTTCAATAATTTTTGGCAGTCTCTTCAACTGAACCAATCCCATAGCCGCTTGCTGATCTGTAGGCTTAAGGTTGTATCCAATCTCATCATACACATACTTGTGGTCAAATATTTCATTTGGAAGAGCAGGAAGCCAGTTTGAGAATCTCTTTTTGCAACTTCCATTCTTTAGTAGATTTGCTTGCTTGCCAACACAATAGCATCCTCTACCCCACTCACGGAAACTTCTAGCAATAGTTTCTTGATCTTTGGTTTTGCAAGAAACAAAACCGCCTTCTCCCATAGTTATATGATGTGCAGGATAGAAAGAACAAGAAGCAAGTTCTCCAAAACTTCCTAATTCTTTACCATCATATGTTGAACCCAAAGCATCGCAACAATCCTCAAGAAGAATCAAACCATACTTCTCAACAATTTGCATCAATCTATCCATGTTTGGAGGATTGCCCAAAACATGAGCGAAGGTAATAATCTTGCATCCTTCCTTTGCCTTTTCTTCAACCTGATCCAAGTTCAAGTTTAAAGTGTCTAGATCAATATCAACAAACACAGGTTCAAATCCTACCTGAAAGATGGGATTGATGGTTGTTGGAAATCCTGCAATAGGAGTGATTACTTTTGTTCCTTTGGGGAAATTATACAAACGCTTTGATGTCATGCAAGACATCATTATTAGATTTGAACTGCTGCCACTATTGGTTAGAATGCCGTATTCCTTGCCCATTAGATTAGGAAACTGATGTTCAAACCTAATACCGTTTGTTCCGAGAACCAGCCAACCTTCAAGAAGAGTCTTTACCGATTCGGTATACTCTTCTGTTCCGAAATATGGGCCAGCGTATTGAACCCAATCAACACCAGCCTTCCACTTCTTGGAGACTTGCTTTTCTTTTATAAACTCTTCAACTGCTTTAAGTATGTGTTCCATGATATACCATTTCTGTATACTTAGTGTATACCAAATCCCCAATCATTCAAGTTAGGAATGCTATATTTTTTCACATTTTCTTTGATATATCTGTATGCATTTGTATTTTCAACATTTTTATCTCGTTCTGCATAAATGTTTTCAGGTACTCGCAATTCAAATGGAAATGGCACACAAGTCCAATTAAAATTATTTACAGAACGATCATACTCTACAGGATCTATAATATCAACCTTGTGAAGTAACTTATTGACATAATCCCAAACCTTATAGTGATATTGCTTAATAGCAATTGCTCTTCTATCTGCCAACCAACTCAAATGGGATACAAACAAATGAGGAACATCAATAGAACCGTATCTATCTGGTGTAGGCACATGCTCTCCATGAGTTTGCTTGTTCTTATAAACAGCCCTCTTGCTGTAAGATCCTATTCTATCAACAGGATGCATTTCCCATTTACCGTCAACTCTTATTTCATTCTTTTTGGTGTATTGAATCCACTTACAATAGAATAAGGTGTCTTTATTATTTTCAAGAAGTTCGTTTAACTGCTCTTTGGTTACATTGCCATCAAGATACTCATCAGCATCCAAACAAATAATCTTACCTGTATATTTGAATGCTTCATCAAACATTCTTTGTCTAGTAGTTGATTCAAAGAAATCAATCTCTCCAGGATTAGTATGTGTTCTTAAAACTGCGAGGATGTTATACTTTGATGCGTTCTCAATCAAAAATTCGTAACTACCATCAGTTGATTGATCATCCATGAAAACAAATCCATCAGCATACTTCTTCCAAATTGGCAACATATGCTTCAACAAATGCAGTTCGTTCTTTATCATACTAATCTGAACTATAGATGGATTTGATCCCTGCGACGAATTACTTTGAAAATTATTTGCTTTTCTTTTCAAGTAAACATCTCTATCGTGAGAACTACCAACATGCATATTATGCTGCATCAAAGCATCCTGATTTTCTGCCCATCTATGAATTATTGGGCGACTATTGATATGCCTCAATACTCCTAGAGATTCAAACACTTCTGTTTGTTCGTTGTCGCACCATTCAGACTTATAATCAGGATGATAGATGTAACCAAACTTATCATATAGTTTTCTACCAATAACTGGAAGAGTTATGAGAGTTTTGAATCCATCAACTCCCTTTTCCTCCAAACGAGGATCATTATTGTAATTCAATGATCCATCCATATTTGGAAACTCTCTAACCATATCTTGTACTATAATCTCATCCCAACCATTATCAACGGGTTCCATATCATCTGCGGTAGAAATGATTATATCCCAATCGGTTGATGGAACATCTCTATTGATAGCAGCAATTTTTCCTCCGCGCTCTCCATAATGATATTCAACCAAGGTATTTTCGGTCTTGGGAAGATTCTCCAGAAAATGCTTGATTCTAGAATTGTTTAGCAACAGATCATCAGAATCCATGCTAATCACATAAGTGATCTTATTCTTTCCTGATGCTTTGTCCATGTAGGCACGAAGATTATTCATAAACTTACCTGGACGCTGACGAGTTGGATACTTTAAAATTATGTGCTTCATATTAATTCCCATTTAGACACTTGAAATAGCAACCCTTAAAAGGTTCTGGAAGAATATCAATACTCTCTTTTTCTGCCAACTTAGGATTACCTGCATAACTTCCATGCTGATAGCAGAAATTCAAATCGCTCATTGCACCAACACTATCAGGCATAAACATCTTTACACCCAACCAACGAATCACATGATCCCCCCATCTTCTATAGAAAATGTTTCCTGTAGAGTCAATATGCTTAAAGTAGTCTTGGTATTCTTTGGTTCTGAAAAAATCCATATCACAAATTTCAAAATTTGTGTTATATAATTCTCCATCCCATTCTGTTGGTGGGTTTGAAATTCTACCAAGATTTGATTCTATGAATTCCTTAACACATTCCCACATTCCTCTTCTAGCCCACTCAATTTCTTTGGGTGTTTCTGATCCAAAAGGATAGTCAGCATAGATGAATTTGTTTTCTGCCATCCATTCAAATGGATCTTTTTGAACGGTAGAAAGCATAAACGAATCCGAATCCACCCGCATATAGTACTTGTACTTTAACATTGTTGGATGATTAAAAATCATACCAGCAAAAAAACGACACATATGCCTGTAGCCTAGTGGGAATTGTTGTATGGTTGGATGCTCTCCTTCCATAACATACTTTGCAGGATCGGGCGAAATACTATCTGGCAAAACAAAGGCTATCTTCTCAAACTTTACATTAGGAAGATAGCCCAAGAACTTATGCAGTTCTACTAAAATATTTGAAATTATTACTGGTGTAATGTCATCGTGAAACACAATGACAGGATACTTATTCTCTCGGTTCAAATTCTTGAACAGGAGTTTAAGACTATGAACAAATATCCATAAATCCCTTTGTCTAGTTAAGTAAACAATCGCCGCATTTTGCATGATATACTTTTACCTTGTAGCATATTGAATTGATTCTGATGTTCTGTCATCATACTGATAGTAGTGAAGTACTTTATCTAGGTGAGTTTCACTACGAACAAACGGATACATTCGTGAACACCAATCAATATCTTCTCCGTATGAAACTGCACGGAATGGAATATTCTTGGCAATCTTAGCAGCCCATACACACATGTGGTAAGGAGGACGCTTGATATCTCCTAAACTACCATCAGGATTATTCTTAAGTCCTTCATGTGGATTGCCCATACGGAAATCAACCTTGAACTCTTTACCGTTTACCGAGCAATGCTGTTCAAAGGTAATCACATCAGATGGTTTGGTTCTCAAGGTTTCAATAAGGGTAGCAATATAATCTTCAGATACGGCATCATCATCATCCAAGAAGGCAATCCACTTACCTCTAGACGACTGAATCAAAGCCTGACGCTTTTCTCCAATACTCATGCTCTTGTTGTCTACAAGAGTTAGAACCTCTACGCAAGTCTCGTTTCCAATCTGATTCAACAAACGATTGTAGGTTGGAATCAAACACTTCTCAAGACGAGAAGGAATAGACAGAATCAAAACACTTAGTAGAATTTCATTAGGAGGCGTTGGCATGTTGCGATAAGCCGAACCCGGCTTCCTTTCTTCTAGTATAAACTGCATTATCGTGAGCGTAAAGTTCTCGGTTCTCATTACGCATATACAGGGCATCTATCCCAATCTCTATCCAAAAGTGACGGATGATAACACGATCAATATAAGTTGCTTTACCTAGAATCCTGCTAACATCAGTAAACTCATTGTCAGGAAACACGCTGATGTATTCAGGATTGTAGATGTAACCAAATCGGTCAAAATACTTCTTACCAAAAATACAAAGAGTATTCAATCTCTCGCCCTGTTTACCATCGTTATAGTGTAGCACACCATCACCATCAGGGTAATGAGTCTGCATATCCTGCATAATGATATCATCGTACCCATGAATCTGAGGAATCATATCATCGGATGCAAGCAACATCACATCGTAATCTCCTGCGTGTTCCAGATCGGCATTGATGGCTTGTATCTTGGTTTTAGAGTTGCCCCAAAATGCCTTAATCAAATTGCCTTGCTTTGCAATCCAATTACGCATACCGATATTGTTCATGGTGGGATCATCAAGATCAAACGAGCACAAAAACCGAACATCGTGCTTGCCTGATGCCATATTCTTGTAGAGATTAAACACCTCCATGAACTTAGCCGGACGCGATCTGCTTGGTAACTTAATCAGTAATTTCGCCATGTAGTTCCGCCTCTTCGTTGAATTCTTCTATGGTGCAGCGATTAACAAGCACAGGAGTTCCTTCTCCAAGATAGCCACCCAAAGTATTAACTTCAAGCCACTCGTAGGCATCAATCACATCCATGCCTTGCTTTACTAGAATGTCTAAACACTTCTCGTAGTCGTAGACAGCCACAGGAACAGTCTGACCAAACTTGCGAAGACTTCCAAGAAAGGCTTCTTGAAATTCAGGATAGACGATTACATCATCCTTCCGCTTCAATGGTTTCCGTGGATTCATTGGTTGCCTCGCTTTCCGTCATATCAGAACCATACTTAAACTCACGAGCAGCAGCGGCTTCCAAAGCAACCATCACTTCAGGAGTAAAAAACTTGGTTGGGTTCTTAACAATCTGACTTTCAAAAGCAGTTGTTCCGTTGGGAAGTTCAATCTTGGTGGAAACCTTCTTGAACACATTCTGCTTCAACGCCAAATCCACAAGACCGTAGTAACGATCAAGTCCCTTGTCAAAGGTCAGAAGAACATCCACCATCTTGTTCTCTCGGGTTAGACGACCCTTGTACAGTTTGCAATGAATGATATTACCAACAATCTCATCGTCAACCTTGTGCTTCTTCTTGGATAGATACACAATGGTAGATGCTGCATACTTGAGTCCCGTGCCGCCGCCCATCTCCTTGGTTGGCACATAAGCACCCACCACATCATAGGTGTGATTAGTCATCACCATAGGAATATTATAAAGACCCAACTTCATGGTGAGAACGCGGAAGGTTCCCTTGATGACTTGAGCGCGAGTCATGTCTCGCACTTCCTTACCTTCAAGGGTATCGTTGGTTTCTTTGCTGGTGCTCAACATGCCTAGCGAGTCAAGAACAACAAAGAAAGGCTTACGCTTCTTCTCGTCCAACTTGCCGTAGTTGTCAATGATTTGCAGCAACTGATGGCGGAAAGTTTCAACGGTAGCAACAGGAAATACTGCTACACGATTAGGATCAAGACCTCGTGATTTAATCATATCGCTAGTGACAGCCTGCTCGGAATCAAAGTAAAGAATTGCACCTTCAGGATTGTCAGCCAAGAACTGTGCTGCAATACCAAGAGCAAAATAAGTCTTGCCTGTAGCACTCTCGCCTGCGATGCCAAGAATCTTATTGTTGGCAATTCCACCGTTCAGAGAACCTGAAAGTAGAGCATTCAGAGAGTAAGAACCTGTATTCACAAATCCTGTAACATCTCCCTCAACTCCATCCTCTGCAAGTGAGGCAAACTCATTACCCGATGCACGAATCATATTCTTTAAAAAGTCACTCATTGTGTAATCTCCATTTTGTTATTATATCATCATTTTCGCTGCCAGTCAAGTCTTTTAAGAGCATCTCTCACCCTTTTTCGTTTCTCTCGGGTTTCCTGTTCGCGCTCTCGTTTATCTTTAATGTGTTCTGTGATTATATGAAGAATCACTCCTACCGTAAAGCATAAACTGGTTATAAAAACTATTTCATTCATGTTCATGTGAACAATCCCTCAAGACTGCTAACCTCTCGCATATGCCACCCAATCACATTTAAAATCGCATTTAAAGGCTCTTCAAACGCTTTCTCAAATTGAGTGTCATAATCTATGTATTTGGCTTCAAGACCAAACTCCTTTGGAATTCCTACAGTAAAAGAAATTACTTTATCCCGAATAGGATTTGGAACACGCAAATACACATATTTAATCTTTTCGCCATCGCCTATCTTTGGAAATAGTTTTGATAGATTTTTTTCACGCAACCAGTGATTATAAAGTAATGCGCCTTTAACATGCAGGGGAGTTGACTTACGATATATGGTGGTATCATCCCGATACTCTTTCAATCCATTACATCCTCGTGGAAATGCAATCTCTTCCACACTACGATTAAAAAAATCTGTCTTGAAGGCTGCAACATAATCTCGTAGTTGAGATTCGCTACCTTCCATTATGATACCAATAGATTTCTTTAGAGCATCACGAACAATTTCAGGAGTGCTGCTCTTTGCAGTTTCAAGACCCATGATTTTAGTTTCAGGCTTGCTCAAAAGAACATCATCTTCGCCCATCCAAATGCTCAACATGTATCGCTTCTTGGCTGTCCAAATGCCCTTGGATGAAATACCTTCTCGCTTCATACGCATCTTTTGAGCATAAGCGTTCTGTTGTTCTGCAAGAGAAGCGTACTGCTTATCAATAAACGGCTGCAATACTTCGTTGCAGAACTTGTTCAAGAACTTTGTAATCTTTTGTGAATCAGTTTCTTTTGGAATCACCTGCTTCACAAGGGAACCCAATCTCAAATACACCGAATCAGTATCCGATGCAATCACATAATCTACCCCTGTTGTCTTTAGAGTTTTATTCAAGAATTGATTCAATCCATTCTCAATCCAACGAATGGATAACTGTCCTGAAATCGTAATAGCCTCGGCAATCTCTTGATCGTAATAGCGGAAGTATTGATTACCACAAGCACCGAATGCAGAGTTTAATTGAATCTTGCGAACCAACTGAAAGTTGTGAAACTTTGTAATATCAAGTTTTAGTTGTGCTTCCTGTTCGGGTGTAGGATTCACAAGTTTCTTTAGAGCGGCTTTGGCTTCCAACATCTTTTTCTTGAAAGCCTTGCGCTCCTCATACATGGTTTCCATTAGTTGTGGCAAGAAGCCTTGTGTATCCTTACGAAACGCTACACAGTTTCCTGCTACACTAAGATTCTTGACTCGCATGTTATCAAGATAATCCCTCGCGCCTGCGTGTGCGCCCGCGCCCGCGAGGAAGTCATTCACACTAAATTTATTACGAGTTCCTGCATTAGTCTTGGTTTCAGGCGACAGATTGTATTGCATGATGAGATGCGGATACAGAGAGTCCAAGTCAAAACTTACAACCCAATCGTGTGCTCCAACGATAGGGTCTTTCACATACGCACCTTCAAACTTTGTTTCTTTATCTTCGGCTTCTACCTTCATGGGAATAGCAATTCGCTTCTTGGTCAGGTGGTGATAGATAATAGCATCCCATGTGCGAACCTGCGAGAACACATCGTTCAGATTTACCTTGGCGGAATACGCAAGTGCTAGAGCAAGTTCCATCAATTTAAGTTTGTTCTCAAGCATTCCCACAAGCAGAGTATCGTGGTGATTGTACTCCATAAATTTTTGGAAATCATTCTTGTAGAATTCGGCTAGAGTACCATCATAGTGCTTCTTACGCTCTCCCAACTCCACCCAAACAATATGGTCAAGTTTATAGGTTTCGCGGGTCACATAAGTGAACTTACGATACAGATCAAAGTAGTCCAAGGTAGCGATCCCTAGCAGGTCATACACCTCGTTCTTTTTGTTCATTACTTCCACTTCGCGTGAACGAATCTCACGCCAAGGAGAAAGCCGCATGGCTTCCTTTTCGTCAAACAAACGAGTTATGCGATTAACGATATAAGGAATATCAAAGAAGTTAACATTCCATCCTGTCACTATGTCTATATCCATTGCTTCCCATGCTGCAATGAAATCTCGTAACATGTGCTTCTCATCATCGTATTGGAAACACTTGGCATCTGTAATATCAAATTTGCCTAATCCAAACACCAACACCTTGTTACCCACTTTTAGGGTAATAGCGTTTATTCGTTCGGTTGCAGTCTTGATAGACGGAAATCCTCCCTCACATTCCGTCTCAATATCAATATACGCTACCTTTAGTTTTTTCGGATCGTATTCCACTTCATTTGGGAACACTTCACCGATGTATTGATACAACCATTCCGTATTTCCAAATAGTTCAAATCCAACCACTCCTTTATACTCATTAATAAACTCTTTGGCGTCACGGATAGAACCTGGCTTGAAAGGTTCAACATACTTGCCGTCAAGAGTTTGCCACTCCGTCTTCTTGCCTTTTGCAGGCACAAACAAAGTAGGCATGAACGGAACCTTTTCGGCTATCCGCTTACCGTTCTCATATCCACGATAAAGAATATTAGAACCTCTAACAGCAACATGCGTGTAAAATTTCACTTATCTGTTCTCTCAACCATAGAAATCCAATCCTGATGAATCAGATTGTTTCTGCCGTATCCTTGTCCACGAATCTTAGAAATATCCCACAGCACCTTGTCACCAATCTTAACATCTTCGGTGAGTTTATCACCAACAGAAATCACCGTGCTCCACACCAACTGTGAGTTAATCTTCTCGGTATAGATGATACCTTCCGATGTCTTCTTTTCGCCGCCACCAACAGTCTGCACTTCAATCCACTTACCAATCGGTCTCAACTTGTTCATGCTAAAAATCCTTGTAATGAGTTTGCCACTTCTTCACGAATTCGGTCTTCCGCAATCTTAACATACTCGGGGTT
>Ga0214921_10004353_pt1 | contig 20881 bp, 44 predicted proteins | sample LL1505_MetaG_FD_177992 | JGI IMG/M metagenome (GOLD analysis project Ga0214921, IMG submission 177992) | Freshwater microbial communities from Lake Lanier, Atlanta, Georgia, United States - LL-1505 | ecosystem: Environmental > Aquatic > Freshwater > Lake | place: USA: Georgia | collected...
TTAATTGGGCTAATATTCAAGAAATTGATGTCACATATAGTTTGAATTCAACAGGTATACAAAAGAAAGAACTTGTAATTTCAAATTATTGATTCTTTTACTTAGTTTCGTTAACATATTGTTTAACAGCTCTCCCTTCTTTTGTATAAATCAATACTCTACAGTTAGGGATTCCAAGATCGCTTCTACTGCTATCATATTTAGCGATAAAAATAGGCTCATAAGATTGTTCTATTGTACTTACATCAACATCACTAGAAACCAATTTACCAGCTTTGAGTATCCATTCGCTATTGTTATTAGAAAGTTCTAATGAATTGTTATTGGCCATTTCTAAACTAAATTTTCCTTGAGCTAGAAAATCTACGGCATTACGATTTCTGGCTTTTGAAATGCCATCTCCTTCTTTAGCATCTACAATATCTTGTCCAAACATTGCCATTCTTTTTAATTTTTCATCTTTTATTATTTTGCCAATAGTAATGCCTGGTGGGAAGATAAAAATTTCTTCTCCCTCGTCTCCAATGACTGAATCGCTAAAAGGACCAGAGATATTAGATTTCATATATTTTGTAAATCTTCCATCTCCATATTTGGAAGATATTTCATAAAGCCATTTTATAATTGATTTACGAAACTCTTGTGTTTCTTTATGTGAAAAAATTTTATTTCTTCTTTTTTCAGAAACGCCGGTATATTGTCCAAAATCTGTTGGATCTGAACCCCATTTATGGGAAATATAACAAACAGTTTCACCAGATCTATTTTGGATTTCAAAATCAGATATTGGACTATTGTTACTACCTCTAGTCCTTATAACGTTTGTTATATTTTTTAGGTTTTTTACTACTTTATTGTTAGAATCAACAACTTTAATATCAATAGCAATGTTACCATTATCAGTAGCTTGCATTATTAAATCATTTAATTGCCCATAGGCAATTATTTCTTTATTTAAAGATTTATTTGATTCATCTCCGCCGAATTCTTTTGTTTTCAACAAAGCAGAAGAAGAAATAAATTTGATTTCTTTGTCGTTTTTAACAATTGGAGTTTCCAAAGGAAAAACTACAGAATTTCTGTTGGAGAATTCTTTTCCAAAATCTTTTGGAGTAATAGTGTATCCTGAATTATGTCTTTCAATAACATTTTCGAGTACACGAATAAATTCAGGAGATTGCTTTATAACAACATTAGAATCTGTATAGATATTTTCCCTATTATCTATAGGGAAAGAATCGCCAGCTTTTATTTTATTTAATAAAATTACAAATCTAGATGGTTTATTCGGTCTTCTTTTAGATAATTCTGCTAGTGATAAGGTTGCCATATCATCCTTTTTTGCCTGGATTATAAAAAATCATCAATTGATTTCCGTCAGAAGTTGTTTCAGTATCGACTAAATTACCCGCATCTGGAATTACTGATTTGATGTCTTTTACATCTTGAGAAATCTGTTCTTGTTCTCTAAGATATTTTTCCTTAAGTGATAACAATACTTCTTTCAATACATTATCAATGATTTTTTGATTTTTTCTAGAATTCATAAAAACCAACCTTAACCTAACATAATTTGTTTGTTATTTAAATATGTGAGAGAAGAATTAAATATATTTTTATCTTTAGAAGAAACAAAAAAATTGCTTTGTTCTGAAGGATATTATCCTGGTTCATTAATGGAATACACAGGAGCATCCTATGTCGTAGAACAAGAAGTGTTTTGGGAAATGTATCTATCGTTAGATTTATATCATCCAGCAACAAATACTCATGTAAGCGATATCTTGTTCATATTCGGAGAGCCGCTGATTGTCTTAGACATTACAAATATAGCGCCAGAATTTGATTGGGAAATTATAACGGAATACTGTTTTTATTGTAAATTTCTATATAAAGATCAAATTTATTTTACTAGTGCATTCAACTGTACAGTTCAAGGCATTGATTCTTTTAAAAGAATGTTTTCAACCTTCAATCCTTATTTGTTTATTTTGCCTTAAGAATCTATTTGATTCCATTTTTGCAATTGAAACATATCGACTTTGATCCAGCCAACATTGTCTTCATATAAAATTTTTAACCAAGTTTCATTAAACGAAAGTGGAGGATCTGAATTGATTTCTACCAAAGAAGATTCCCCAATTTCAAGTAAAAGAAAAGGAACTTCAGAAATAGCAAAACAAACAAATTCATAACTTACCATCTCAAGCCAAGCCGTTTTGTCCGTAAGACTAATCGGATTTTTATATAATTTTCCAACTCGTTGGGTTTTATTTGTCGTAGATTCAAGGAAATATATTTTTCCAATAATAAGAGGAGCCTCATCTTCAATAGTCATTTTTTCCTCATATAGAAATTTTTTCAATTAAATTTGATAAGACTTCTCCATCTAATCCGCAAAATAATTGTTCTTGTATAGAATCACTAAAAACTAATTTATTTCTTATTGCAAAAAAAGCTTTTGATGGATCAGGATAAACTCTGATGACTTTTATAGCCTTAATGTTTTCTACTAAAAATTCAAAATAAAGTCTGATATATCCATTCTTCATATTTTTTTCTATATCAATTAATAATTCACTATCACCATGAGCAAAAAAAGTCTCATCAATAATTGATATTTTTATTAATAAAATATATTGTCCTGGATCTGATTCTATCGTTCTTAAAGTTGGAAGAGTAACATTGTTTGGATCATTCCTGAAAGAACTTAAAAATTTGAACATAGATTCAAATTCATAAAATTGAATATTTTTCTTAACCTTGTAAAGAGAGCCTTGGGAATAGTATGAACAGACTTCCTCTATTTTATTGGAAATCGTCTTTTTCTCAGCCTCTGTTAGAAAAATAGTCATATTAATAAATAAAAAAGGAAGAAAGGTTTGCGCCTTTCTTCCTCGATATTTATCCAACTAGTTTTTGTTGATTTTACAATGAATTTTCAATCAAAATCTGATAATCTTTTTTCCATGAATAAACACACTCATTCTTGTGTGGAATCTCTTTCCGATTTTCATTCATATGTGTGTAATTACGTAACAAAACATACATATAACATTCATGTATTTCATTGCCTATCTTTACATCAGTTTTTCTTCTAGAATAGAAATTTCCTTCACCTTCTAAAAGATCAAGACGAGCTAAAGTAGATTGATTTATTTCATATACTTCACCACGAATATATCCATTGCCATTTTGATAAACTCCAGGAAAAGAACCGAGGTTTACCATAGAATATTGTGGATTAAGAGTAGTACCTTCACCAAGATAGTTTGATGTTTGAAGTAAAACATGATTTCCGAAATTCTTTTTTAATGAACCATAAACAAAAGCTTTCATATTGCACCTTTAAATAAGGCTATTTTATCAATAAAAAATATAATTTTAAACAACACAATAAGGTTAAAAACAAAATATTTTGTGTTATATTATTTCAATAGGCACTTGGTAAAAAAGGAAATATATGACTCTTCCGATTCGTAAGTTTGGGATTGAAATTGAGTTCATTGGTGTTTATCCTAGTGATCTTCATCGTGCAATTAATGATCTCGATATCCCTTGTGAGGTAGAGGGATATAATCACAATGTTCGTAATCATTGGAAGATTACAACCGATTCCAGTATCCAAATTAATCCTGGAATGGAACATGGACAATGTGGAGAACTGGTTTCTCCTCCCTTGTTTGGTGTCAATGGTCTTGAACAAGTTCGTAAGGTTATTACAGCTCTTGCAGAGATTGGAGGAACTGTTAATAAGACTTGTGGATTCCATGTTCATGTAGATGCCAACAATCTAAATCCTTCACAGATTTTGAATGTGGTTCGACGTTATGGTAACTATGAAAGTGAGATCAATGCATTTATGCCCCCAAGTAGGCGTAATAGTCGTTGGGCTTATTCTGTTGCCGGAACGTATACAGATAGCATTGTTTCTGCTGTCGAAAGAAATACTGGAAATCTAAGGGCTGTCGCTAGCGGTTTGGATCGTTATCGAACTGTAAATCTAGCTGCTTATGCTCGACATGGGACGATTGAATTTCGTCAGCATAGCGGTACTGCTAATCCAGATAAGGTAGCTAATTGGGTACAGTTCTGTCTATATTTTGTTGAACGAAGTATTCTTGGCTTCGATGCTGTAACGCCCGTTGATAATAACATGGTTTCTGCACCTGTTGTCAGAACTCGTGGTCGCCAGCCTAATTTCGTTGCACGCCGAGCACTTATTCAGACTTTTATGAATAATGGAGGCACCCGTCAGGCTGCGGCGGCAAGTGGCTACTCTGCACAGAGTGTTCGTAGTAATCATCTACAGGCAATTCGTACCTTTGCTCATACTGGCGGCATTGGCTATTACAGTAGCAATTGGTTCAGAATTGTTGATCAGGAACTCGCTAATCAATGGCTAGGTCTTGCTCCCGGTTCCGTTATTAATAGTCAGAATCCTGTTGCTTGCAGACTCCCTGCAACTCTTGAAAATGAAAACCTTTACGCTGATATGCCTTCACATATCGAAGCTTATTATCGTCAGCGTACTCTAGAATTTACTAGGTGATGTAACTGCTGGATAATATTGAGAAATTCGTTTAAATATCTTATAATGGTGGTATAATAAAACTATGACAAACCGATATACATTTGTTGAAGATGGTGTTACCTATATTGCACGAAACCATACCGAATTTGTGCAGCAGCTTTCTTTTGGACGGTGGTTTCATACCAGCGATGACCCAAAGAATATTGACTTGTATATGTATCAATTCTCTCAGCGTGTAAAGAACATTACCAATATGGATGTCAACTGGAACTCTCCTGAACATTTTGTTCGTAGTTTGGTTGATATCAATATGATTGAAATTTGTGAAATGATTCTTAATTGATAATGGATCAGGTAATAATACCAGGTCATCTTTATGTATTAAAAGACAATTCTCGTGATAGTTTTATAAGATACAAATATATTTTAAATTCTTATGGGAAGTGGATACCCATAAATAAAAAGAAAAAACTAGTTCCAATAGATGTGTCTGAATATCTAAATGTGCCAATTTTATGTATAGCTGAAATAAATCATAGATTTGGAATTTTTTTAGCTGGTGAACAAACTGTTGGAATTGGAATTTTTGATTTGGAAAAATATGAAACAAAATCAATTTAAATATATTTGTGCTTGTTGTGAACACGAACAATATGTAAACTACAATATTGGAACTATTTGTCCAACGTGCAATTGGGAATATAATTCAGATGAAGAAGGAGATGATCCTTATATGATTGGTCCCAATGGCTGTCATGTTGATTCTTATCGTAGTGCATGGATTCGTGCAGGAAAGCCTGTCGGAAAACCTAGATGGCTTTGGAACGAAGAAGTGAATTGAGGTATTATGAGAAAACTAAAAGGAGCACATCCAGGAAAACTGTTTCAATTAAAATTTGGATCTAATTCTTTTGGTAAAACAGTATTCCCATTCCATCGTTACACTTCTCCTCAGTTGACACCAGAAGAAAACAAATTAGTTGTAGTTTATAGAACCAATGATGATTCTAGTAAATCTTATACAAGAAAAACTTCTATTTTGGAATATTTCCCAGAGGGAACATATGGAATTATTTTGTTAGCAAAGCGTACAAGAGCAACACAAGGAGCGGTTCCTTATGTGATTGCTATGATTGGCGGTGAAGTTTTTAAAATTTCTGCTGATTGTATTTCTTTTGTAGAATAATCAGGAAATATTTTATAAATGGTTAAAATATAGATAATCATTTTGTTATAATAAATTTAGTCAATAGGGACAGAACAAAAAGGACATAAAATGGAAAAGACACAAATTCGTAGGTTTATTAGTTCACTAACTCCAGGTCAGAATATCACTGTTAATTTTGTTAGTGATTCTCTAAATGATGCCCGAGGTAATCGTTTGGCTACTTCTGGAACATTTACATTCCGTAAGTCAGGAGTAGGTCGTGGCAAGGGAGGATCTCTTGTTATGCATCTTCATGATTCAGCAAATACCCCTGTTTGTTTTGGCACTCCTCATGCCGAAAACATTCTTAATATCCGTGCAGACGATGGTGAAATGTTCGGATTTACTTCTGAGGCTGATATGCCTGTAGATTATCCTCGTGAAGAGCAGCGAGCCGCTCTCTTTAAAGAAGCCACCAAACGCCTCGTAGGAACGTCAGGACTGCGTGTTCGTGTTGAGTCTGCACGCTTACCACATCTCGATGGAACGTGGCGTGTAACGTCAGCCAAGCAGCTTCGTGGTCGTAATGGTCAGATTGTTCTGTACCTTGAGAATGAGACTGGTACGCAGGAATTGTGGACTTATCGCCATAGCGGTGTAGTCGATAACGTATCGATTCTCGGCGTTTGATATAGAATAAAAATTCTAATTAAAAAAGGAAGCAGAAATGCTTCCTTTTCTTTTTTGTTTTGTAGTTATCTATATGAGTTTAAAAGACGATATAGAATATAATTTGATAAATTATTTAGACTCAATTATTAATAAATCATTTAATGTAATTGCTATAAGTATTGAAAAATTTAATTCAACTTTTGAATTTGGACAAAAAATCTTGTTTGAAGAAAAATCTAAACAATATTGGGAAATAGGAAAATTATATAAATTCAACAAAGCCCCAAGATTTGTAAAAAAATATTATTGGAGAGAAAATCCGTATTTATATAAAGATTTTTCTTTTGATGAGTTTAAATTAGCGATGCTCTCTAAAGAAGAAGAGAACTATCTTGGTAAAAAAAATCTTCATGCAATGAAAGTTTTACCAAGTAATACAATATTTTTAGTTTTAGACAAGTATAACTTTAATTTTAAAGTTTCAATGTGTAGAATCATGATTGAGAATCAAGTATGTGTTTTTGTCTCATCACCTGAACAAAGTAAATTTCCATGGAATTATTATGAAAAAATCAGATAATATAGAAGAATTTTCTGGACCTCGTTGGAAAGAAAAAACATTTGCAGATTCTTCCTTGATTGAAAAAATAAAATACGATTATCTAATGCAAACTTTATTCGTGAAATTCAAAAATAAAGAAAGTAAATATTCTTTTTTTGATGTTCCAGTAGAAGTTGCAAACAACCTTTTTGAATCAAAAAGTGTAGGAAAATATTTTCATGAATTCATTAAAGGTAAATACAACCATCATAAACAAGGCTGAAAAATGTTAAAGCATAGAGTAACAAAATTACAATTTAATAAAGTAATGAAACTTTTAACTGAAAAGTTATACGAAAAATTTCCAAATCGTCACTACACTCTTGCAACTCATGAATTAATGAAGGCTGAATTATATCATATTCAATATCTAATGGCACAACAAGAACGTAATTACGTTTGGATGACTCCAATGGAAATTTGCCCATCAGATGATGGCAGATTCCATCTTGAACCAGATATGACAAACATTCTTATCTTAGATTTTGACGAATGATATGATATTAATTGAAAATAAAGCACGACAAATTTTTAAACCTGGACAGTTAATAAAAATACAGGATCCGGCTTGTAAAAAAAATTTTGTTGATGGATATCAGATGATCAATCTTCAATTTGATATAGAAGATAAAGTTGCAAAAAGGATATCTGTTAAAGAGAATACCAGTGCTTTATATATAACTTGTGAAACAATTAGTGAACAAGGAGAATTATATTCTTGTGAATTACACAAGGTACTTATTGGAAAAGAAATGTTTTGGTTTTTTGATGAATTTTTAAAGAGGGAACTATGAGAGCAGTAAAGCATAGAACATGGAAAAATTATTCAGGTTGTTTAATTAACGAAAAATACACATTATTTCCAAATGAAAACACAAATTTTCATTTGGATAGAGCATTGTATTTGATATCTCTTGTTGAAGTTGGCGGTAAATTTGGCTTGGTCCAATCTTATGATGGCGCAGCAATGTCTGCTGGTTTAGAACAGAAAATTGCTGTATTACCAAAAAGTCTTTCTCAAGGAACATTATGGGGAATGTTGTTAGAAATCAAAACAGCAATCAAAGAATCTGATTGCCCTCCGTTGAAGAAGTTAATTAAGGCATTATCTGATGTTGATTGGTTTTTAGATAATGCCGGAATTCTTAGACATAAAAATAGCGGAGCAGAAGTAACAGGATCAGAAATAAGAAATCAATTTACTCCTCCTGATGGAAAAACCCCTTCTTCTGGTCCTGAATGGGAACAAGCAGCACATTGGGCAATATTGTTTAATGAACTATTCAATCATCCAGCCACCTTCAATATACAAATTTCAAGTGCTAAAAAAAGTTTACTTCTAACAAATAAAGCAAGTGAATATACCGCATATAAAGCAGTAACTGGAGTAGAAAATCCGTCTATTTTAATAGTTGGAAAAAACATAACAAAAGAACAAGACCTTGCTATGTGCTTGTACCATTCACACAGTGTTAATGGACCTGTCCCAGCAAAAGATTGCTTAAAGAATTCTCGTCCAGATGGCTCTACAACATGGGCAAAAAGATTAATACGTCTTTTAGGTACCAAGAAATTTGGTTCTTGGGCAGACACAACAGATGGTTCTAATCGTTATGACCGAACAAGAATTCTTGCAAAAAACAGCGGTTTATGGGACGAATCTTTATTTGTTGGTCCCGATGCAATTATGCCAGAAAATCTTTGATATAAATAATAATATTTATTTATGTGGATAGACATGATGTAAGAGGAACTGAAAAAAAAACAGTTTTTAGAAATTCATATAAAAGAATTCCTAAAGGTTGTCTTGTATCAATTGGTTATCCGAATTTAGAACTGTTCAATTTCAAACCACCAAGCCGTGGAGTCCCAGTTGTTCTTGGAGAAAAATTCACTCTTAGAGAAACTTGGATTCCACATGGTTCTATTGGAATGGCAATGGGATATAAGTTTAGAAAAAAAATCAAAAAGATATATGGCTCTTCTAAAATCCCAAAAAAAATATTACATATTACAAAATGGCATAGGATTTTAATAGAAAATTCTATATATCTTATTCCCGATTATCTGGTGAATATAATAAAAGATGTCAAAATTAAAAAAAATAAAAAAACTTTTATTTAAACTATTGACAACTTATTTTTTATGATTACTTCTTTTCTACATTCAAAAGGCAATTGAATGCCTTTGCAAAGGAGAAAAAAATGAACACATATCATATCAAATCAACAAATGCATGGGGCTATGATTCTTATACGTTTGAAGCAGAAAATGATCAAAAAGCATTAGACCAGGCAGAAAATTTTATCGAAAGAAATTGTTTTCCGTTTTTTACAAATGCATTTGAATTAACTCGTGTAATCCAAGAACCTGTTGCCTCTGTTACTCTTGCTGAATTAAGAGAACGAAAAAAGAAAAAGGTTGAGGATAAACGAAAAAAAGAACGTTGGGAATTATATCAAAAGCTAAAAGATGAATTCGAAGCTACTGTTTGAAGATAATGTACAATAAGAAGAAGGGAAGAAATTGTTCTTCCCTTCTTTTTTCATATAAAAACTATAAGTAAAAAAATAAATACGTTTATATTATATGAATAATAATTTATAATATGAATATGAGTTATTGTTATTTCCAACAAGGTAAGATCTATAAGAGTCTTACAAGAATTGTGGCAATTCCAGAAGATATTTGGAATTCTAGCCCTAAGCCTAATAAGAAGCGAGTTATGTTTTCTGTTTCTCCATCTATTTTTTTCTTAGATGACAAGAGTGTTTTATTGTTTATTGATTGGCTAGATAATAATATTGGCAGAAGGAATGGATTGTTCTTTTCTGAAAACAAGAGGTATGTTATTCCGATTTCAGAAAATTATAATTTTTATGACGATTGCAATATCGTTTCTAATTTTACAGAGTTGACAGATGGTTGAAGACTTTGAAATTGGAAAAATATACAAAGCCACTGAATCTTCACTTAAAGAAGGTTTAAGTAGCCATTTACTTTACAAGCCGCCACAAGAGATGTCTTCATTTGACAACCAAGGATATCTTCATGAAAATGATGTTATAATGGTGTTAGACAAATTATATGTTCAAAGAACAAAAAGAAGAATGTCTTCTTCTTTTCCAAATGGAATAAATCTTAAGATGTGGCATTTAAAAGTTTTAATTGATAATCAAATCGGTTATGTTAGTGTCTGGCAAGATGAATGGGAAGAAATAAAACAATGACAACTCAATTTAAAATTGGAAAACTTTACCGTAAAATTGGGGGTGGTTCAATTGTTGGGATTTTAGAACCAATACATTTAAATGATATTGTTATGATTGTAAAAGTCATACATGGTAATAAAGATCCACATTTTTATAATACACTAAGTGTTTTAGTTAAAGATAAAATCTTTAATATTGTTCAGCCATCTATGTGGTGGGAAGAAATAGCTTAAATAACATAATATTTTGCTATAAATTTATGAAAAATATAATGTTTAAGCCTGAAAGTATTGGTTTTAAAATTGGCGAATTATATCAGTTTCAAAATTTGTTAGGTTATAATAAAGCAATTTATCCAAGCTTGCCAAATAAAGTTAGTTTGATTCCAAATGTCAACTACGACCCAAATCTTTTACCATCAGAAAAAGTAAAAGGATACCTTTATCACAAAGATATCTTCTTGATATTAGAAACAAAAGAACACAGTAAAGAAAATACAGATTTCATGTATTGTAAAATTTTAAAAGAAAACATTTCTGGATGGATTCTCTTGGATCTAGATTCTATTTCTGTTTTCAATGAACGAAAAAATGAAAACATTTGAACAAATAAAAATTGGTAAATTATACAGATGCAATCGAAAATTTATGGCATTTTCTGATAGCATTGGCTGGACTCATGTAAATCAAAATGAAATTATAATTTTCCTTACAGTAGAAAAACCAAAACGCTATAAAAATGACCCAATTTTTATATATCAAATTTTAAAGGACAATGGACAACTTGTAACCAAAGTTGATAGTCCAGAAACATTTCATTCTTTTATAACAAAATTATAAATCATATTATTATGATTAAATAATTATTTACATGATACTTCGTATTGGCGGAATATACTGTTATAATGAAGAAATTAAAACAGAAGCAATAACGCCATACATTATAGGTAAATTATGGTTTCGTGATTCAGAAAAAAGCAGCCGCTGGATCGAAAATAATGAGTTTATATTTATATTAGAATATGATTTTTCTCCTAGTAAAATATCAGTATATAAAATTTTAGTCGGAAGTGATGTTGGCTGGATATATACAGAAGAAAAATATTGGAACGAATTGTTGTAATATCATTTTCTTTATCAAAGAATTTACAATTAAATTATGAATAACAATATTAAGAAAAAAATTGGATTCACATGTGGTTCCTTTGATTTGTTACATTGTGGTCATGCAATGATGCTTGAAGAAGCTAAAAGCTATTGCGAACATCTAATTGTAGGAGTACAAAGTGATCCTACAATTGATCGGGATAGTAAAAATAAACCAATACAATCATATGCAGAACGAATTTCCATGGTAAATGCAATCCGTTATGTAGATGAAGTAGTGTTATATGATACAGAAATAGATCTAGTTGAATTATTAATCAGATTAAATCCAGATGTTCGTATTGTTGGGGCTGATTGGCAAAATAAAGAATTTACTGGACATAATTTGCCCATTCCAGTTGTTTTTAATACAAGAAATCACAATTATTCTACTTCCGAGTTACGCCGCAGAGTATATGAAGCCGAATTGAAAAAAAATAAATGATCTCATAGATAATCAGTTTACTTCCTTTGTCCTTGTGGTATATTGAATTACTTACTAAGGATTACGAAAAATGAGCATTCAGCTTCGTCCGGTTCCTTCTCGTAATACTCTGTCTCTTCTTGATCCTATCGATGGAATGTCGTTTCGACACAATGAGCTTCGCAAGCTTTCTTCGACAAAGCGTTGGACTCTGGAAAAGATTGAGACTTCTAATCCATGGCTTACTGTTAAGTTTACGGATAGCCGTAACAATGTCAATCGTCTAGAGGTTTTCAACCGAAACTACACTAAGTTTCAATGTACCTGCGGGCAGTTTGTTTCGGATGAATCTAACTTCTGTATGCACGCTGCTGCATTCGATAATCTTTGTAAGAATCGCACCAAGTTTAGCGATTATCGTAATCCTGCGTTCGTTAATTTTACTCGTGATATCGACAACGCTCTATTGTGTTTGCCTGAGAAGTTGAACGGCTATCGCAATACGCATTTCAACTTTTACAATGCATACAAGCAGCATACCCGTAGCTTTAGCAACAGTGCTCTTCCCGTTGTCAATAGTGTGACTGTGCTTGCTAATGAGCGTCGGGAACTTCGTGCCAATGAGAATGCCGATTCTATCATTGCAAATCCTTCAGACGAAGGTCTGCTAAATGGCGTAAATCTGTTCAACTATCAGAAGAATATCTTTGCTAAGATGGTTACTGCAAAGCGAGCTATTTGTAGCATGGTTATGGGTGCCGGTAAGACTCTTACTACCATTGCATGTTATGCTTGGATTCGTAAGCATCGCAATCCCAATGCACGTCTACTTGTGATTTGTCCTAAGAGTCTACGGATTCAATGGGCAAATGAGATTAAGCGTGTGACTAATCTAGATTCTACGCAGGTTATGCGGAAGGAAGACCTTACTCTTGATACGCCGGTTTTTGTTGCTACGTATCAATGGTATGCAAAGAATCATGCTGCTTTTCTAGAGCAGAATTTTGAGGTACTGGTTGCCGATGAAATCCAGTACGTTAAGAACTCTGAAAGCAAGACTTGGAAGGCATTGTCGAAGATCAAGACTGAGTATTTCTTTGGTCTTTCTGGAACGGTTATTGAGAATCGTTTGGATGATCTTTATTCTATTATGCAGATTGTTTCTCCTGGAACTCTTGGTCCTAAGTGGCGTTTTAGTGACCGATTTCAGAATCTGGTCAACATTACTCGCACTAGGATCGTTTATAATGGCGTGAAGAATATCGAAGATTTGCAGGATCGTCTGCGTAATCACGTTTTTTCTTATACCGCTCTTGCTCTTCCTACAATTACGTATCACACGATCAATACCTCTCTTAATACTACGGAGAGTGACATGCACAATGAGTTTATGGAGAAGGCTAAGAGGATTATTGCTCGCAGCATGAATGGTTCCCCTTCTCCGAGCGATAAGCTTATTATTCAGGGTCTGCTTCTAAAGGCTCGACAGTCTTGTAATGCAGAGGAATTGATCACTAAGGAAGAGAGTAATACTCCGTCTTCGAAGATTGAGGCTTTTCTTGACCTTGTTCAAAAGGTATGTGTGGAACGGAATGAGAAGCTAGTGGTGTTTTCTGAGTGGACTGAAATGCTTAATCTCTGCAAGCGTTTCCTTCCTCGTGGTATTGGTTACGTTTCTTACACCGGAGCACAGTCGGCAGAAAAGCGTGCCAGCAATCTTGCAAGGTTCCAGAATGATCCTAATTGCAAGATCTTCTTCTCTTCTGACGCTGGCGGGGTCGGTCTTGATGGATTGCAGCTAGTTTCTCACAATATCGTTCATCTGGAACTTCCTTGGAACCCGAGCCGTCTAGACCAGCGTACCGGTCGTGTTTGGCGTACTCGACAGACCAAGCCTGTTAATTGTTACTACCTTGTTTCTAACGGTGGTATTGAGCAGCATATTCAGGAGATCCTTACTACTAAGCGTGATATCCGAAATGCAACTCTGAATGCTTTGGTTTGATTAAAACCAAGTACTATTTAAAACAAAAAAAAGGAAAAATCAATGATTGAAGTTGGTAAATTTTATACTCTAAAACGTGATTTATCTATAGTTGGTTATAGTTTAAGCGACCATTACGATCCTCAACAAAGAAAAGATAAATCAGAAGTAATGACTTCGGTAGAGCTGGAAATGCCATTCATGATTTTAGATATGCATTTCATTGAGGATAAAGTAAATGAATTTGGAGATGAGGATTTCTGGATTTTAATCATGTCAAAGAATAAAGTTGGTTGGATTAATGTTGATCGTGATCAGCTTAGGAAGTATGTTACCTATAGTCGCTGACTTTATTTAAATCTTAAAATCTGTAATATATATTATTACTATGTGGAAAGACCCAAATAAAGTTATAGTAACGTTTCCGCTTCTTGGAGGCGGTAAGATTGAGTTTGGTTACGCTGTATATGATGGTGGCATGACTGTTGGAACAACGCCGCTAATGGCTCGTATAACCGTCTCAGAAGGTTGGGGGCACTATCCAGACATATGGTTCCGTGTCGGCAAGGAATATGGCGTCCATAAGCTCAAGGGCATCTTTAAAGAAAATGATACTAACTTCATACCAGATTGGTTGAGAGCCGATTGTTATGAAGGTGCATACTATGAATTGAAAAATAAGCCATGATTAAAGTTGGCAGCTTAGTTAAACTTAATCCAAAATTTTATAGCATTACTTATAGTGCAAATCCTTTAAAGGATTATATTGGATTAGTCATAGAAGTTGAAAAAGACTTTTATAAAAACACTATAAGCCTTACCAACATTTATACTTCACAAAATAGATATAAGATACTTTTTGGAGATACCATAGGATATGAACCAGAAAGTGCTATCATAGAAATTATAGACGAATATGAAGATCGGTGATTTGGTTTGGATCCGAGAAGAATATGTAGGCGACCCATTCCTTGAACTTCCTAAAGGAATACATACAGCTTTGCTATTAAAAGAAAATTTAAATGATTATAACAGTTATGATTGGGAAGCATTGGTATGCGATAGGATTGTTTATTTGGCGGTTTCTGAAATAGAACCATTTTAACGAGCCATGAATATATTTTATTATCATTGTCATACCCATTTTCCAGGTGAAGACGATCACTATGGAAAATATATATATGAAATATATCTTGACGACGTATTGATATCAGAGGTATATGAAGCTTCAGTTAGTGAAAACTGGATAAGACTAAAAGTATATACCGACACAGATATGTTTCCATCTTCCAAAAAAGAGGGATTAGTAAAAATAATTAAGAATTATAATTACTAATTTTATGAAAATACCTGTATATCCAAAAATAGGTCAATTGTGCCAGATTAAAATGGAAAACACAAGGCATTGTCCGTTAATGGGTAAGTCATATACAATTTTAGATTGGCTTGGTAACAATGATATTTTTCTTGTAATAAATGTTATTGAACATTCTATGTATACAATTAATTTAGATGTTCTTTATAAGGATAAAAAAGGAAGAATTAGAATCAAGCCAACCAGTATAGAATTATTAAAATAATAAGAAACTTATATTTATTATAATGCCACGTAAAGAAATAAAAATAGGTGGGCTATACTACGTCTTTAACCAAGAAAATAAAAAAGATAATTCTATTACAATTTGTAACATCTTATCATTTCCAAAGATCAAGCACGAAGAGCCAAATAATAAACCAGAAATATTAGGCAGAGTAGTTCAAAATATTCCATTTATTGCCATTGAAATAGGTCCAGATATAAATCCATTTCACAGGATGTATGGAGATTACTATCCAATGTGGTTAAAAATTCTTTATAAAGAAACAATAGGATGGATCAAAATAGATTCAGATCGTATTAACGAATACAAATAGAACTATTTTATAAAAACAGTTTAAATAAAGAAGATATTGTATTATAATAAAGATATACAAATGATTAATGATTTTAATTTCAAGATAATGAGCGCCGTTTATAAAAAGGGTTCCTCATATCCAATGTATAATTTTTCTTATTTTAATGGAAGTTCTGTTTCAGTTGATATTCCAAAATCAAATGATGAACTTAGAAATTATATAGACAACCGTTTATACAAGAATCCTGAAATTAAAACTATTATCTATTTCTATTTGCAACCAAGAAATTGAAACATTCAAAATTATATATAGTACCATAACTCAGTTGGTTATACCTTCCATTTTTTATTATTAATTGTCGAACTTGCAACATATTTATTATCATTAGAGGATACAGATATGGCTGCAAGTTTAAAACAGAAAATTTTAATATTAAGAAATGAAGGCAAAACATATGATGAGATAAAAGCAATATTAAATTGTTCAAAAGCAACAATTTCTTATCATTGCCAACGACATGATTTAGGTAGTAAATTTAAAGTTCTAACAGAGCTTGAAAAAAATGAATTGAATGATTATTACAAAGAACATTCAGCTCAAGAAACAGCTAAACATTTCAATATTAGTAAATCAACGGTTGTCAAATATGTTGATAATAAAAATGTTAAACTAACTGAAGAAGAACTAAAAGTTAGAAATTATAAGCACGTTAAAACACATAGACAAAAAATAAAAGAAAAAGCTATTAAATATAAAGGTGAAAAATGTGAAAAATGTGGTTATAATAAATGTATACGAGCATTAGAATTTCATCATTTAGATCCAAATAAAAAAGATTTTACTATCGGCAACTATAAAATTTTATCTTGGGATAAGATAAAAATTGAATTAGATAAATGTATTTTGATATGTTCAAATTGTCATAGAGAAATACATGATGAACTTGATTTCAAAACAATTTGACATTCAAGTCTTTCTGGTACTATCACTTTTAATATAAAACGAAAGAAATAAAATGAAGAATCCTGGTCTATCTGGTGTTTTGTCTTTTATTGTTCCTGGGATGGGACAGCTATATAATGGATGCTTTTTTAGAGCATTTATGTGGCTCATTATCACTCCAGGGTTTTGGATTGGCAGCGGAGGCACATTGGGATTTGTTTGTCATTTTGTAGCCGCTTACACAGCGTATACTTGGGCTTCAAATAGTAATTCCTGAAAGGAAAAACAATGAGTAACAATAAGCTTAATGTCCCTAATTCTGTTGCTATTGTTGGTGCTTTTGGATTTATTTTGGTAGTGAAGTTTCTTAAGGAAATCACAAAGAATATATTCCAGCCTAAGCAGGATAATATCTTTAAGCATCGGCGAGAAAAGCAAGCGAGAAATAAAAAGGATTGATCAACGTTTTTTAGATCTTTGATATCCTATTTCCCTTGCTCTTTTTCTCGGCAAATCAAAACGAGTATCCATGTGTTCATACGTTGACATCAATTGAGATAATTCAAGAAGTATTTTTGATAATGCTTTAGCATCAGCAATAGCTGTATGCCAATTAGTTAAATTGACATCAAAACCAGCAGTTAAATGTCCGAGAGATACAAACATCTTGTTGACTGTTTTATATCTTTGTTCTAAATCAGGAATTGAATCTAGTTTTTGTTTTATTTCCTCAGAACTTAAAGATTTTATATCTTTTGCTGGAAAAGATAAAGCTACAATTAATCTTTGAACTCTAGGAGAAGCACTTCCTCCTTGAAGAATCTTTAACAAAGGTTTCATGTAGTTATTTACAAGTTGTAAAGTATCAAGAACTTGTAGCTTTGGCATATAACCGGAATTATGTCTTTTTAATCCATTGTTGATTTGCATCATGTCAAAAGTTGCATTATGAGCAATCAATAATGGATTTGGAAATGAAACAACGAAATTTTTGAATCCTTCAAGAGCTTCTTTCTCTTCTACGACTGGAGCAGTGTCTTTTTGATATCCGGTCATATCCAAGATATCTTCAATAGATTTCCATTTCCAATTCCAAACATCCTTTTCATTTGATGCAGGATCTTCTTTTCTTCTAGCTTCAATTTCTCTTTGTTGAATTTGTTTTTGTTTTTCTTTATCGATTTTTGATGTGACGCTAGGAGATAGTTCCGTTTTAAAATGATATTCTCCTAACTGTTGTCCTTGTGAATCAAAAGCTACCGCAGCAATTTCAGTTACCTGAGAAAATTCTTTTGTACCACTAAGTCCAGTTGTTTCGGTATCAAAAAAGATTAAAGTTTTATCTTGAAAAGAATCTAAGATATCTGTAATTGTTGTCATAGGATTTTCATAGAATCCTTCAGACATAATTTTTTTAACTTCAGATGTTATTATTTCTTGTAAAAATTTTTTCATTTTTCTTAAATAGTTTAGATATAAGGTTTAAACAAACTCTTGTTGTGATATATTGACAATATAGTTCACCAAAGAACAAAGGATTCTAAAAGATATGACGATCATGAATATGAATCTGCAAGGACAGCCTGAGATTAATATGAATACTAATATCCTTGATATTGTTATTCCGCAGCAGATGGAAGAAAACATTCCTACCGGAATTCCTCATATTAATCATCTTTTTGCTGGTGATGGAATTACTCCTTCTACGAGTTCCCTTGTTACTGGTATTCCTGGGAGTGGTAAGACTACTATGATGTTGCAGCTTGCAGACAGCATTACTGCCTCTGGAAACGTCGCAATTTATAACACGGGTGAAGAGTCATTGTTCCAGGTTCGACGTGTTGTAAGGCGTCTGGGGCTTCGTCATGGATTCATTCCTGGATATGAACGTAGTGTTCAGGAGATTATTGAACGAGCAAATGAGATTTCTGCTGCTAATCCTGGAAAGAAGGTTTTTCTTTTTGTTGATTCCCTACAATGTGTTGAACTAGACCGTACAACGGGTCAGAGGGGTCGAGATCCTAATCAGGGAAACCGAGAAGTCCGTGTTACGGAACGTCTGACTACCTGGGCGAAGGAGACTTTTAATGTCTGCATGATTATTGGACAGGTTAAGAAGGACGGGCAGTTCGCTGGTAAGCAAGCTATTCTTCATACTGTTGATTGTCATCTTCATCTTGATCAGGATCGTGATCGAAGAAGTGAAACTTATGGTGAGAGAATTGCCGCAATGGAAAAGAATCGCTTTGGAACAAGCGGAACTTTTTATCAGTTTAATCTTGAAAGCCGTGGTATTCAGTTTGAAGCAGATAATCCTACAGCTATTGTTTCTGATGATGATATTTGATTGCAAGTAAATTTGCTAATAAATTTATGTTAGAATAAATGGGATGAAGAGAAATCTTCATCCCATTTTTTATGTCTACACCTCACAAAAAATTTAAGTCCTTATTGCTAACCCCAAAAGGATTTAAAGATAAAGATTTAAATTTAGAGAGATATTCAACTAGTCTATCTGAAGACACTAAAAGAATAATAAACAAATTTGAATTTGAAGTTGGAAAGTTATATAGAACTACTCCTGGACCAATCCAAGTAAGATTAGTTTCATTTGAAGAGCCTTTTACTTATAAAACAAACGTATATAAAAAAGAGCTTATAAAAGAACTATATGGTACAGAGGATTATAGTGTAAAAAATAAAATGAATGATTCTTTTACAAGAAAAGAATCATTACTACCAAACATTCAATTTATTTCTATTCCTAAAAAAACTCATTTGGTATTTCTTGAAAGTGCTATCGCTTTTTGGGAATCTAAGGAAAGTTATGTTGGTATGTTTTATTGGTGCTTTTTATATGGTGATATAAAAATTATATATGAAAGTACACAGTTTCATTCAGCATATAACACTTTCTTTCCTGTGTAAGCATATATTTACACAAGGATATGCCTGCAAATAGGAAGTTAGATATAAAATTCCGTCCTATGATTGGACGAATTTTCTTAATAAGAAAAATATCAAAGATACCATATTTTTCTGAAGAGAAAAATGGTAGACAAAATGGTATTTTACATCCTAAAGATTTAGGAGATGGAATTCTTGTATTAGATGAAAACAATACAAGAGTTAAAATCATCTTGCAAAATGGAAGTTCTGTGTGGATTGGAAAATATTATCTACATAGAGAATTGAAAACAGAATATAAAGATCCAAAAAAAGAACTATTATATAAGATACTAAATTTAGTACAAGAAACTTGTTTAAGTTTACATTCAGAAAATGTAGAATCAAAAAAAGCAGCAAAAACTCTAGAAAGCTGTTTATTAAAAATAAGACATCTAGAAGAATTAATCAAATGAGTCATTTTGGAAGAAAACATAAAGAACCTAAAGTTGGATACTACGCTTTGTTTTCTGAAAGTTGCCAAATCTTTTATCAACCAAACAATCAACATAGAATTAGCATTTGGAGTGATGAAAATCTTTCTCTAAAAGCAGGAGATAAATTTTTGGTTGTAGATTTAGGACATGATGAAAAAAATAGATCAGTTATGAAATTGTTGATTCGTTCTAATGTTGTCAATGTTCCTATGCATTTGAAAAATCTAATGTTATTTATGAAACCTACAAATAAATTAGAAGGAAAAAGTTTCTGCATAACGGGAAAATTATATTATGAACGTAAATTTTATGAAAGCCTTATTGAAATAAATGGTGGTTCATATAAAAACTCAATGAATAGTAATATTAATTTTCTATTAACTAATGGTTCTCATCAAACAACAAAAATAGAAAAAGCAAAAAATGCCGGTTCATTAATTTTATCAGAACAGAAATTCTGGGAATTGATAGATAGTAAATAAATTTATGTCTCCAATATTAACAGATGAAATTGTAAAATATAAAGGGAAAATATTCCAATTACAAAATGATTCTCTAATGTTGCTTTTTTCAGAAAAAGAAATAAAAAATAGATTCCAACAAAAAGTAGCGTGGCTTGAAAGAATCTCTAATGTACAATTAACCAGTGTAAATTCTTCAGATTCATTTGATGTGTTAAAACCAAATGATATCTTTTTATTCCTTGATGCTGAAGAAAAAATATCAATGGGTGGAAGATTATATAAAATCTATAAAATCTTAAAAGAAGAAAAGGTTTGTTTCCTGATTTTTACACCGGGACACAAACCTTTTGATTTTTATTTCCTTGAAATTAATGACTAATCAATCATCTCTTTCTTGTTCTTCTTTCTTGCATTGCTGAAGCCATTACTGGTCTTTCTTGTGGAGGTGCTCCTTCTGGACGATATCCAACAGGAACT